>OIYG01001249.1_pt1 | contig 19947 bp, 13 predicted proteins | sample 1587861 | NCBI WGS metagenome assembly OIYG01 (sample SAMN03283272) | human gut metagenome | biome: human-associated habitat; material: feces | host: Homo sapiens | place: Peru | collected 2012 | reverse complement strand
GCGGCGCGCTATCAACTGCGCTACACCCCGATAGTTATTAAATTGTGGTCGTGTAGGTGGTCAAATCTGTGGTCAAACACAGTTTTGACTGCCTTTTTTCATTTGCCAAACCGCCCAAAATCCGCACGGTTGAAGGGCTTTCTGCGATTTTCGCTTTCGTGCGGTGCGAAGACCGCCTATGCTCCCAAACCACCCGCGCTACCAACTGCGCCACACCTGGTTGTATTATGTTTTTTAGTTTGTTTTCTGCTTATTGGCTTTCTGCTTTCAGTCCGCGCGCTTCCCTCAGAAACATAGTCGCGGCTCTTCGTCCTACAGAGGGACAGACTCCGCAAAAGCCGTTCAAATTTACTCGTGATATTTTACCTTTTTTAGCCCGATTTGTCAACCTTGACGAGGATGTTATCGGCGGCAAATATCCGCGCCTGTATTTTCCGTAACCTGACAAGCGGGCGGTGAATACTCTGTAATATGACTTTTCGGGAGGCGTATTATGGGTAACATCGGCTATTTTCTCGGGTGCAGCTCGCCCGAGGGCTTTCATTCGTTTTTCGGCGAGCTGTGCCCCGCTCATTCGGGCGGGTACACATATATAATAAAAGGCGGTCCGGGCACGGGGAAATCGAGCCTGATGAAAAAGATAAACGCCGCCCTGACCGACGCGGGAATCGGGACGGAGCTCATATACTGCTCCTCCGACCCCGCCTCGCTCGACGGCGTGTATGCGCCCGCTCTCAACTGCTTAGTAGTTGACGGTACTCCCCCTCACACGCTCGAGCCGAAATATCCGGGCGCCGCGCAGGAAATAATCGACCTTGGCAAATTCTGGGATAAAAACATTCTGCGCTCGCGCCGTGACGAAATTATCTCCCTCATCGACGAAAACGCAGCATATCACTGCAGATGCAGACGTTTTCTCGAGGCCTCGGCTCTCTTGCGCGAGGATATTCTGCGCCTGTCGCTCGCCTGCGCCGACACGGCAAAAATAAAGCGCACGGCATCGCGCATAGCGGCGCGCGAGTTCGGCGCTCCTGCGGGGCGTATCGGCGAGGAGAGGCACATAAATTTGTCCGCCGTCACGCCGGACGGGATAACCTTTTTTAATAAAACCGTTGAGACGATGTGCGAGAAAGTCTATGTCATAGAGGACGAAAACGCGGCGTGCTCATCGGCGCTGCTCTCCCTGCTGCGCGGCTATGCGCTGTCGGGCGGACACGATATAATCGCAAGCCCCTGCCCGCTCGACCCGAGCGGCGAGCCGGAGCATCTGCTCATTCCCGCGCTGTCGCTCGGCTTCGTGACCTCAAACAGGCTGCATGAGGCGGAGCTTGACGGAGCCGTGAAAATAAACTGCGCGCGCTTCACCGACCGCGCCGCGCTTCGCCGCCGTCTGCCGCGGCTGAACTTCACCAAGAAGGCCTACGGCGAGTTTATCGCCGAGGCGTCGGACTCGCTCAAGAGCGCAAAGGAAATTCACGACAAATTGGAGAGCATATATATCTCCGCCATGGACTTCTCGCACATGGATGAGCTTGCAAAGAGAATTGCCAAAGATATGCTTTCGAGAAGAGACGCTTAAAACAAAAAAATCGGGAAAAAATAAAGGCCATAATCCACGCTTTGTGAATTATGACCTTTGTCATTTTGCTCTGCGGTCAGCGGAAACGCGGCCGTCTTATCAACTGCGGGAAAAATTATTCGCCGACAACGTTGACAGCTCTGAGCTTGCTGGAATCCTTGGGATCCGGCTCGACCTCAAAGGTGACCTTCTGACCCTCGGTAAGAGTTCTGTATCCGTCTGCAACGATAGCGGAGAAATGTACGAAAACATCGTCGCCGCCCTCATCGTTAGCGATGAAGCCAAAACCTTTTTCTGCGTTGAACCATTTGACTGTACCCTTCATTGCGGTACCTCCGTGAAAAAATTTGCATTCTATATTATATGTTGTGCAATGGACCCACACATTTTCTCGAACCATCAAACGCAAACGGTCAATGGCTTACAAAAAACATGCGAGTCCACAGAAACATTTGTCAGAATACGCAAATAATTATATAATCCCGTTTCGCCTTTGTCAATAGCAATTTTGTCGAATAATCACGAAAGCCCGATAAAAATTTACAAATTGTTAATTGACAAAATATGTCCTTTAGGATATGATAAATGTAATCCATTGGGGAGTAGCTATGGGCGAAAGCCCATCTTGCTGTCACCAACCGTCGTGCAGGTCGCAATAACCGACCGAGCCCGGCTGGCAGCAGACATATGCGTTCAGGCGCGTTTGAGGCAAGACCTTTGGCAGACATAAGTCTGTCGAAGGTCTTTTTTGTTTAACCGAAAGGGAGGCATAAAAATTGAAGTACTATCTTGAGGACGTCCGCGAGGTGTTTAAGCGGACGGAGAGCTCGGAAAACGGACTTTCGCAGTCCGAGGCCGAACGCCGTCTTGAGAAATACGGCAAAAACAAATTGGCACAGGCAAAGCAGAAATCGCTCGTCAGGCGGTTTTTTGAACAGCTTGCCGACCCGATGATAATCATCCTTATCGTCGCCGCGGTCATATCCGCCGTGACGACAGTCTACGAGGGCAAGGTCTCCGGCTCGCCGTCCTTCCCTACGGACACCGTGATAATCCTCGCCGTTGTGCTCATAAACGCCGTGCTCGGCGTCTTGCAGGAGAGCAAGGCGGAAAAGGCTATCGAGGCGCTTCAGGAGATGAGCGCGGCGACCTCCAAGGTCATACGCGAGGGCAAAATCATGACCGTCAAGAGCGAGGAGCTGACCGTCGGCGACGTTGTTGTGCTCGAGGCGGGCGACGCTGTTCCCGCAGACTGCCGCATATTCGAGAGCGCCAGCCTTAAAATAGAAGAGGCTGCGCTGACGGGCGAGAGCGTGCCCGTGAGCAAAATTATCTCCGTTCTCGGCGCGGGCGACGGCGGCGATATTCCGCTGGGCGACAGAAAGAACATGGCGTATATGGGCAGCGCCGTTGTCTACGGACGCGGCAAGGCCGTTGTCACCGACACGGGCATGAATACCGAGATGGGCAAGATAGCCGACGCCATAACAAAGGCGGAGGACGGGCAGACCCCGCTCCAGAAAAAGCTTGCGGGGCTCTCTAAGACTCTCACCTTCCTTGTGCTTGGAATCTGCGTTTTCATCTTCGCATTCTCGCTGTTCATGGAGCGCTCCACTCTCGCGGGCGGCGATCCCGCGCTGATATTCAAGAGCGTTATCGACGTGTTTATGGTAGCCGTCAGCCTCGCCGTTGCCGCCGTTCCCGAGGGACTTGCGGCGGTGGTCACTATCGTGCTGTCGATAGGCGTTACAAATATGTCGAAGAAAAATGCGGTTATCCGCAAGCTCACCGCTGTTGAGACGCTCGGCTGCGCGCAGATAATCTGCTCCGACAAGACAGGCACTCTCACGCAGAACAAGATGACCGTCGTCGATCATTACGGCGACGAAAAGCTGCTCGCAAGAGCCATGTCCCTCTGCTCCGACGCGCAGGAGGATTCCGACGGCCTCGTGATCGGCGAGCCCACAGAGGCGGCGCTCGTCAGCTACGCGATAAGCCTCGGACTTCATAAGGGTGAGCTGAAAAGCGACAGCCCGAGAATCGGCGAAGCTCCGTTCGACTCCGGCAGAAAGATGATGTCCACCGTCCACAAGACACCGGACGGCATCATTCAATACACAAAGGGTGCGCCCGATGTTGTCGTCGACCTCTGCACCCACGCCTTTGTCGACGGAAAAATCGTTCCGATGACCGACGGGATAAGGGCGACAATAGCCTCGGAAAACAAGAGGATGGCGGATAAGGCTCTGCGCGTGCTCGCGGCGGCGATGAGAAAATACGACTCCGCGCCCGACGATTTTTCGCCCGAGGCGCTCGAGCATGACCTGATATTCATCGGCCTTACCGGCATGATAGACCCCGTTCGTCCGGAGGTCAAGGCGGCTATAGAGGAGTGCCGCGGCGCGGGCATAACCCCCGTTATGATAACCGGCGACCATAAGGACACCGCCGTTGCCATCGCCTCGGAGCTCGGCATACTCACCGACCCCTCGCAGGCCGTAACCGGAGCGGAGCTCTCCGCGATGAGCGACGAGGAGTTCGCGGACAGAGTCGAAAATATATATGTATACGCGCGCGTGCAGCCCGAGCACAAAACAAGAATAGTCAACGCCTGGCGCTCAAAGGGCAAGATAACCGCCATGACGGGCGACGGGGTCAACGACGCGCCGTCGATAAAGAGCGCGGATATCGGAATAGGCATGGGCATAACCGGCACGGACGTCACGAAGAACGTCGCCGACATGGTGCTCACGGACGACAACTTCGCGACCATTGTCAATGCCGTCGAGGAGGGGCGCAGGATATATGACAATATCCGAAAGGCCATTCAGTTCCTGCTCGGCTCGAACCTTGCGGAGGTGCTCGCGATATTCACCGCAACGCTTCTCGGCTTCACCATTCTCGAAGCGCCGCATCTGCTGTTCATAAACCTCGTCACCGACTGCTTCCCGGCGCTCGCGCTCGGACTCGAAAAGGCGGAGAGCGATATCATGCGCCGCCGCCCGCGCGACCCGTCGGACGGAATATTTGCAGGCGGGCTCGGCTTTGACGTGCTCTATCAGGGCGTGCTCGTTACCGCGCTGACCCTCGCGGCGTTCTTCATAGGCGAACGCTTCGAGACGGGACACTGGGCGTTTATGAACATCGCACAGTGCGAGCAGGGCATGACCATGGCATTCCTCACCATGTCGATGTGCGAGATATTCCACTCGTTCAATATGCGTTCGCAGCGCGGCTCGGTCATAAAGATGAGCCTTCGCGGCAGCCACAACCTGCCCCTGTTCGGTGCTATGGTGGCGTCGCTCGTGCTGACTACGGCGGTTATTGAGATACCGTTCCTCGCAAACGCCTTCGGCTTCACTCCGATAGGCTTCGCCGAATATGCGACATCGCTCACCCTCGCGTTTTCGATAATCCCGATAGTCGAGATAATCAAGGCCGTTCAGCGTGCCGCAGCGAAAAGAAAAGCCTCCAGATAATATAATAATTTGACATTTTTTTCGACAAAAAGATAATTTTTTATTGAATACGCCTTGACTTTTCCCCCGAATATGATATCATTTATTGATGTACCAATGGGGAGTAGCTATGGGGATTATCCTATCTGTTTGCCAACAATCTCGCTTCGGCTGGCAGCAGACAGACGGCCTTTAGGCGTTTGATGCAAGACCTTTGGCAGTAATACTGTTGAAGGTCTTTTTTCAATCTTTTCCTGCGCTCTCTGCCATTCAAATTAAAAAGAAAGGTCTTGAAAGCGCATGAAATTCTATCTTGAGCCGACAGAGAAGGTTTTCTCGGCGGTCGAGAGCTCCGAAAAAGGCTTGACCTCGGCCGAAGCGGAGCAGCGCCTTGCCAAATACGGCAAGAACAAGCTTAAAGAGGCGGAAAAAGACAGCCTCTTTAAGAAGTTTATCAACTCCCTCGCAGACCCCATGATCATCATGCTCCTCGTCGCAGCCGCAATTCAGGCCGTTGTGACGGTCGTGGAGAGCGGCGCAAACTTCTCGTTCAGAGATTTTGCGGACGTGCTGGTCATTCTCGTAGTCGTTATCATCAACACCGTCATGAGCCTCGTTCAGGACAGCAAGGCGGAGGCCGCCATGGACGCTCTTATGGAGATGACCGCGGCGACGAGCCACGTTCTGCGTGACGGAGAAGTCGTCACGATAAAGAGCGAGGATGTTGTGATAGGCGACATTGTAGTGCTCGAGGCGGGCGACGCCGTTCCGGCGGACTGCCGCATAATCGAGAGCCACAGCATGAAGGTTGAGGAGGCAGCTCTGACGGGCGAAAGCGTCCCCGTGACGAAGCTTATCGACGCGCTCAACTGCACGGCGGGCAGCGATGATATCGCCCTGGGCGACAGAAAAAATATGCTCTACAGCGGCTCGACTATAGTCTACGGCCGCGGCAAGGCAGTTGTTACGGCGGTCGGCATGGACACCGAGATGGGCAAGATAGCCGACGCCCTTTCGGACGCCGAGCAGGAGCAGACTCCCCTTCAAAAGAAGATGGCGGAGCTCTCAAAGTTCCTCACGAAGCTCGTTATCGCAATATGCGTAGTTGTGTTCGCGGTCGGTCTCGTCGAGTCACTGGTGCTCAGCAATGAGCCCTTCTCATGGGAGCTGCTCGGAAACACCGCGCTGAGCACGTTCATTTCCGCAATCGCTCTTGCGGTTGCCGCCATACCCGAGGGACTGCCGGCAGTCGTCACGATAATCCTTTCCATAGGCGTTACCGCGATGAGCAAGAGGCAGGCTCTTATCCGTAAGCTTACCGCAGTTGAGACTCTCGGCTGCACTCAGATAATCTGCTCCGACAAGACGGGCACTCTGACCCAGAACAAGATGACCGTCGTCGATCATTTCGGCGACAATGAGAAGCTCATAGCCGAGGCTATGGCTCTTTGCACCGACGCTCAGATAGACGACGCCGGCAAGGTCACGGGCGAGCCCACCGAGGCCGCTCTCGTCGGATACGCCTATGCCCTGGGCATGAGCAAGAATGACCTCGTCAAGGCGAGCCCCAGAATCGGCGAAGCTCCGTTCGACTCCGGAAGAAAGATGATGTCCACCGTCCATAAGACGGCTTCCGGCATAGTTCAGTACACAAAGGGCGCGCCCGACGTTGTTATCAACCTTTGCAAAACCGCGCTTATAGACGGCAGGATAGTTCCCATGGACGACGAGTTCCGGGCAAAAATCGCCGCGGACAACAAGAGAATGGCGGACAAGGCTCTGCGCGTTCTCGCCGTTGCGCTTAGAAATTACGATTCCGTCCCCGCGTCCTTTGAGCCCGAGGCGCTTGAAAGCGACCTCGTGTTCGTCGGACTTACCGGCATGATAGACCCCGTCCGCCCCGAAGTCAAGGCAGCTATCGAGGAGTGCCGCGGCGCGGGCATAACCCCGATAATGATAACCGGCGACCACAAGGACACCGCAGTCGCCATAGGCCGCGAGCTCGGCATAATCTCCGACGCGTCGCAGGCTATTCTCGGCGCGGAGCTTGACAAGTTCAGCGACGAAGAGCTTGTCGAAGAGGTTACCAAATACTCCGTCTATGCGCGAGTTCAGCCCGAGCATAAGACGAGGATAGTCAAGGCATGGAAGGCACGCGGCATGGTTACGGCGATGACCGGAGACGGCGTCAACGATGCGCCCTCCATAAAGGCCGCCGATATCGGCATAGGCATGGGCATCACCGGCACGGACGTCACAAAGGGCGTCGCCGACATGGTTCTCGCGGACGACAACTTCGCCACTATCGTCAACGCGGTCGAAGAAGGCAGAAAGATCTACGACAACGTCTGCAAGGTGCTCCAGTTCCAGCTTTCAACGAATATGTCCGAGGTTATAATCATGTTCGTTGCCTCTATTCTCAACTTCCAGCTTCTCGAGCCCGTTCACCTGCTTTGGATAAACATGGTCACCGACTCCCTGCCCGGACTTGCGCTCGGCATGGAGAAGGCCGAGGGCAACCTGATGAAGAGAAAGCCCAGAGCGACTACGGACGGCATATTCTCCCACGGCGCGGGCTTTGACATGGCATGGCAGGGCATCTACCTCGCAATAGTAGAGCTTGCCGCCTATGTCATCGGCTATCGCCTCGAGGTGGGCAGCTTCGAGAATATGTTCTTCGGCGGTGCCGACGGCTACTGCATAAACGCTATGTCCATGGCGTTCCTGACGGTCAACTTCGCCGAGATGATGTGCGCTATCAATATGCGCTCGCGCACAGGCTCCATCTTCTCTAAGAGTATGTTCAAGAACATGAACCGGTGGCTCGTCGGTGCGTTTGTCGTAACAACTGCACTGACCCTCATTGCCGTATACCTCCCCGGTCTCTCCGACGAGGTCTTTGATATCGAGCGCGGCACTTTCCAGACCAATGAGCTGCTTATTTCCGCCGGTCTCGCAGCCTCCACTATCCCGGTATTCGAGATAGGAAAAGCTATCAGACGTGCGGTTGAGCGCAAAAAAGAGCGAAACGCTGCATAAATATTTAATTTAATCCGAGTATCCCCTGCGTCGAGCGGCGCGGGGGATATTTTATTGCGGGCGATATTTTCGTCAGGGACTGCGGCGAATCTGCGGTCCTTATTTTTATATCCGAAACAAATATTATTCGGAAAGCACTTCGATGTGACAAAGCATAGTATTTTCCTATTCTTTTGCGCCCCTGCGTCCCGTCTAATCTGTTTATATAACATTAATGAATATATTTTCAATTTTTTATTGAAATCTATAGTTATGTATGCTATAATTTCCTCAAAACTGTGGTTATTTTTTATGCAGTAAATCTAAACGCGCGGCGGCGCTTTGATAAGGAGGACTTTTTTTGAAAGCCTATAACGCGAAAGACATCAGAAATATCGCCATTGCAGGCCATGGCGGAAGAGGAAAAACTACCCTTGCGGAGGCCATGCTCTACACCGCGAAGGCTACAGACAGACTCGGCAGAGTCGCCGACGGCACCACCGTGCTCGACTTTGACGCCGAGGAGAAGAAGAGAAAGGCCACGGTATCAACCGCTGTTGCCGCTATAGAGTGGAACGGCGCGAAGATAAATATAATTGACACTCCCGGTCTTTTTGACTTTGCGGGCGGCATGAGCGAAGGCATCCGCGCAGCGGACAGCGTGCTCATAGTCACCGCGGCGGGCTCGGGCTTCGACGTCGGCGCGGAGAAGGCTCTCAAGGCCGCGAACGCCAGAGGTATCTCGAGAATGTTCGCAATCACCCGCTGCGACGCGGATAACACCGATTTCTACAAGACCTTTGCAGCCATAAAGGAGGAGGTCGGCGCCGCTATCTGCCCCGTTATCGTCCCCCATATGGAGAACGGCAAAGTCGCATCGTATGTCAACCTCGCATCCCGCAAGGCTTTTGACTACAGCGACGGCACTAAAAAGGAAGTCGATATGCCCTCCGACGCACAGCTTGACGAGATGCTCGATATACTCACCGAGGCCGTCGCCTCGAGCGACGACGAGCTTATGGAGAAGTTCTTTGCCGGCGAGACCTTCACCCGCGAAGAGATAATCAAGGCTCTCAACTCCGGAGTCAGCGACGGCTCCGTTATCCCCGTATACGCCTGCGCGGGTTACACCTGCGAAGCTATCGATATGCTCCTTGACGAGATAGTATATTCCGCTCCCTCCGCAGCCGACAAGGCGGGCGAGAACGGTCTTCCCTGCGACGAGAACGGCCCTCTTGCGGCTATATGCTTCAAGACCATCGCCGACCCGTTCGTCGGCAAGATGTCCTTCTTCAAGGTCGTATCCGGCAAAATAACCGCGGACACTCCCGCATATAACTCCCGCACCGAAGAGAGCGAGAGAATGGGCAAGATAATCACCCTCAAGGGCAGCAAGCAGGAGGACGCAGCCTGCATCCCCGCCGGCGATATCGGCGTTGTGACGAAGCTTGCGGGCATAAAGACGGGCGACACTATCTGCTCGCCCAAGAACCCGATAACCCTCGAGGGCATTAAGTTCCCGACCCCCTGCCTGTCCATGGCAGTCAAGGTCCGCAAGAAGGGCGACGAAGAGAAGGTCGCGGCGAGCCTGCTCAGACTTCTAGAAGAGGATCCCACGATTTCGTTCGTCATCAACAAGGAGACCCGCGAGCAGGTGCTCTCCGGTCTGGGCGAACAGCACCTTGACGTTATCGTATCCAAGCTCAAGAACAAGTTCGGCGTTGAGGTTGACCTCAGCGTGCCGAAGGTTGCATACAGAGAGTCCATCCGCAAGAAGGTCGAGGTTCAGGGCAGACATAAGAAGCAGTCCGGCGGACACGGCCAGTTCGGCGACGTCTTTATCCGCTTCGAGCCCTGCGAGAGCGACGATCTCGTTTTCGCCGAGGAGGTTGTCGGCGGCTCCGTGCCGAAGAACTTCTTCCCCGCAGTCGAAAAGGGTCTGCGCGACAGCGTCAAGAAGGGCGTGCTTGCAGGCTATCCGATGGTCGGCTTAAAGGCTACGCTCTATGACGGCTCTTATCATCCGGTTGACTCGTCCGAAATGGCGTTCAAGACCGCTGCCAACATAGCCTACAAGAACGGTATCCCGCAGGCTAATCCCGTTATCCTCGAGCCCATAGGCACTCTGAAGGCCTATATGCCCGATGAAAATCTCGGCGACATCATGGGCGACGTCACCAAGCGCCGCGGCCGCGTGCTCGGCATGGGTCCGTCCGACGAGCCGAAGATTCAGGAGCTCATCGCGGAGGTTCCCATGGGCGAGATGGGCGACTTCTCAACAGTCCTGCGCTCCGTGACCGCCGGCAGAGGCTGGTTCTCCCTCGAGTTCACCCGCTACGAGGACGCACCGCCCGTAGTCGCGCAGAAGGTCATCGACGAAGCCAAGGCTGCCGAGGCCGAGTCCGACAAATAAACATAAAAAACAGAGAGAGCTGTCAAAAGGCAGCTCTCTTTTATTGCCGTGAAAAAACGGGACTGTCGCGTTTAGCCGCAGACAGTCCCATATTTTATTTTTTTACGCCGTTGCGAAGCGTCGTTCCGTCATAAGTCTTTATGACGTAATCGACCGCGCCGCCGGTATCCGTTATCAGCATACTGTCGCTGCCCGCTATACTCGCGTATATATTATCTACATCTATATCGACGGTGTAGCTCCATGTGCCGCTGACTATCGTTCCGCTGACATTATCGATTTTGACAACAACCTTGCAGTCGTCATATCTGAGTGTAATGCTGCCCTTTGAGGTGTCCACCTTGATGCTCGGCATCTCGTCAAAGACTCTGTCAAGGTTGCCTACCGTGCCGACAGTGCGCCCGACAGGCCCCTGATGCTCATCCTTTGTGTTCTGATCATCCTGCTGTGTTCTGACATTCAGGGTCACTATAGTATAGTTGCCGTAAGCGACGGCATTCGCCGAAATGAGGTCGCTCGACTTAATTTCATCGGGCACTCCGGGCACTTCGTTCACAGGCGTGCTGTTCGCCGCGAGCGCCGCAGAGGCTATGCCCGTAAACAGGGAGAGCATTCCCTTTTGGAAGCTGTTGCGCGGAGTGTAGTCAACGCGCTTTATCGACATAAGCTGCGTGGCGTCTATGCTCTTTGTGTTCGCAGCAGCCGCCTTGTAATATCGGAGCACCTTAGAGGTATTGGTGGAGTTGAGCCCGCTGTGAACATTTATCGTCTCGGGCTTTGTCGTGCCGGAGGGGCCGGTCTGCGCCGAGGGTCTTGAACCGACGGTAGTCGGCTCGCCAGTTGTGTTCTCTCCCTCCGGTTTTGTCGACTCGGTCACGGCGCCCGAGTCTACCGTTACCGACGGCTCCTCGGTTGAGGAGTCGGAGTCGCCGTCCTTTATCTTGCACGCCGAGAAGGAAAAGAGCAATATCGCCGCAAGCACTGCCGCAGCGAATCTCAAAAGCTTTTTATCCATTCTTCTCCCTCCCGTAGTATTTATTCCCGGATTTATATTTTAAGCTATCGGCGCAGTCAGGTCAAGAAAAATCTTATAAAAAAGTGTATATAATAATTAACTTTTAATAAAGCCGACAGCATCTTGCTTTTTCGTCAAAAGACAGCAAAAAAACCGCCCGCCTGAAAAAGACGGACGGCTTCGGTTTTTCGGTTATCAGCCCTTCGCGGTATACGAGAAAGCGACGATACCCTTGAGGTTGTTTACGGAGACGATTGAGACCTTGATGCCGTCTGCATAGACGTTGACATCATAAACCCAGCTGCCCTCGACGATCTTGCCGGTGGTGTTGTCAATTTTGACAACGACCTTGCAGTTGGTGTAGGTCAGAGCTATCTTGCCGTCCTTATAGTCAACGCTGAGACCGAGCTCCTTTATAGCTCTGTCAACATCGCCGAGAGTGCCGACCGCACAGCCGACGGAACCGACATGGTTGCTCTCCTTGGGACCCTGAGTCTGATCCTTGACGTTGAAGGTTATGGTGGTGTAGTTGCCGCCGGTCACTGCGCTCGCGCTCTTCATATGGCTCGCCTTCATGCCCGAGGGGTTGCCGGGGATATCGGTGCGATCCTTGGAGTTCTTGCTCAGCGCGTTGGCTACGGGCTTCTGAGCTATCTTGAGCAGTGCGCCGAGGCCGCCGTCAGCGGTAATGCTGCCCTTGAGGGACATGCTCTGTCTGCCGCTCTTGAACTGCTTTGTCTTGGCGATAGCCGTCTGATAAGCCTTGATGCAGGCCGCAGCGTCGTTGGTATTGAGATCCTTTGAGGGAGTCACGGTGCTGCCGCCGGACGGAGTCTTGTTTTCGGAGGGCTTGACAGCGTCTGTCTCGTCGGAGGTGCTGCCCTCGTCGGATGCCGCCTCGGAGGAGGTCTCCTCACCGGTCACGTCGCCCGCCTGCTCTGAGGTCTGAGCATCGGCCGCCGCGGTTGTATCGGGGTTCTTGTCGGTCTTCTTGCAGGCCGCAAACGAAAGAACGAGCACAGTCGCAAGGATTATTGCAATAATCTTCTTCATCTTTTCCACTCCTTTGGGGTTTTGTTACATATATTGTATAATTGTTGCACAAATCCGTCAATAGACAAAAAATAAAAAATCGCTTAACAAAAAGGTTTATAAATTGTTGAAATACGTCATCGTAAATCGCGGCGGCAAGAAATATTCATTTCGGCAAAAGAAATATCGCAGACAGATATTATCCTTCAACGCCGACCCGAGAAAGAAAAAGCCCTCCGCACGAAAAAGCGCAGAGGGCTGAATTTCGGAGAGTTATGCGAGTATCTCGCCCATGAGGCCGGGAGTTGCGCCTGCGGCGTTGGACTCGTCGGTATCGATGTGCATTGCCAGAGCGTACTTCGGGCTGACTCTGACTACCACGTCGCCGAATACAAGCGAGCGTCCGTCGGAATCGATCTTCACGCTGACAATCTGCTTGTCACTGAGACCGAACTTCTCGGCGTCCTCGGGAGTTGCATGGATATGTCTCTGCGCCGCGATAACGCCGCACTCAAGCTCTATTTCGCCCTTGGGGCCGACAAGCTTGCAGGCGCCGCTGCCCGCAACGTCGCCGCTCTCTCTTACGGGAGCGGTCACGCCTATCGAACGGGCGTCGGTGAGCGAAATCTCAACCTGATTCTCGGGACGCACGGGGCCGAGGATGGAGACTGCCGGGAAGCTGCCCTTCGGTCCGATAACGGCAACGCGCTCGTTGCTCGCAAACTGGCCGGGCTGAGAGAGCTCCTTCTTGACGGTCAGCTCATAGCCCTCGCCGAAGAGGATATCGAGAGCTTCTCTGGTGACATGTACATGGCGGGCGGAAGTTTCAACAAGAACTTTCTTTTCCATTTTAAATATCCCTCTTTTTTAATATGTTCAGAAATACAGTTTGAGGCAGGAGCTCTCCTGCCTCAAAGGTTGTTGCGTTATATCAGTTTACCACTTGATGGCGAACTCCTGCTCGATGCCGAACCAGATGGAGACGCTGATGCTCTTGACGGCGACAAGCGAGAGGTTCCACTCGAAGTAATACTTAGCGTCGGTAACATGGCCGTTAGCGTCGACCGTAGCGACTATCTTGCCGTTTCTGAAGCCGATTTTAACGTCGCCGATCATGCTCTTTGCAGCGCCTGCGTTAGCATAGATCTGATCGGGAGTGACAACGGAGAAAGCCTTGGGGGTATTGCCGCCGCCGATGACGACCTTGTCGGTTGTCGGGTCGGGCTTAACGTTGATGGTTATGACATAGCCGCCGTTCTTCGGGGTAGCGGTAGCGGAGGAGACGTTAGCTGCGGTGAGCTTGCTCGACCAGGACTGACCCTCTACGGGGAAGTACTTGTTCTTGTCGGCTGCGGAAGTATAAGTAGCGTTCTTTTTGGTCTCGTCCTCGCCCATGTTCTGAGAAATGAGCTTGTTTGCAAGGTTCTGAACGCTGCCCGGAAGGTTGCCGAAATCGGCTTTGCCGGCCTGGCTGTTCTTGAGATACTTGCTGGTGATGCTCTTAGAATGAGGCTTAACGTTGTTGATAGCGGTGTTGAAATAGGAAACTATTTCAGCAGTGCCGGAGAGGGGCTTTGCGGGAGTGACGGTGCTGCCGCCCTGATTACCGCCCTGATTGTCCTTCTTGGTCTCCTCGGGAGCTACGGTGTTGCCGGAAGCGTCGGTCTCGGCCTCGGTGGACTCGTCGCCGCTCGCGGGCTCCGCGTCGGTGGACTCGTCGTTTGCAACGGTCTCGCCGTTTGCGGAAGTGTTGGGCTCGCCTGTGGTTGTGTCGCCGTTGTCCTTATCTTTCTTGCAGGCTGCAAAAGCAAAAACGAAGCAGAGAGCAAGGACAAGAGCTATGATCTTCTTTGTCATTTCTGTTACCTCCGAATATGAAATCTTCATTCAGTCGCGCTTTTTTTGCGGTTTTCTCTCCCGAGCGAATGAGCACGAAAAATCAATTCACTGCTTGCGCGGTCGTATTCATTATAAAATAAAAGAGTGCAAAAATCAATGGAAAATTAAAGATTTATGAAATTTTTATCGATTACCCTCTTTTGATTTGAGAAATTGTTCTTTGGCTCTTGATTGACGGGCGTTTTTCTGCGATAATATAGTGTATATATTTACTCAAGAAACGGAGTGCGGTTTAATGACTGATAACGAAAAACTCGCCGATCTCCTGTTCGGCTCGGACATATTGACGCCGGAGGAGTGCGAGCTGAGATACCCCCCGCGCGAGCTTCCCGAGGGGGCGCGTGTGACCCGATTCTCTCCGAGCCCGACGGGATATCTCCATATAGGCGGCCTGTTCGGCGCGCTCGTCGATTTTCTGACGGCGAGAGTCAGCGGCGGACTGACTTATCTGAGAATAGAGGACACCGACAAAAAACGCGAGGTCGCCGACGGTGTCTCCGCGATAATCAACGGATTCAAAAATTTCGGTCTCGAATTCGACGAGGGCGTGACCGGCTTTGACACGGAAAAGGGTGACTACGGCCCTTACACGCAGAGCAAGCGCGTTGAGATATATCACGCGATAGCCAAGCGTCTCGTGCAGGAGGGCAAGGCCTACCCCTGCTTCTGCACGGCGGACGAGCTCTCCGCCATACGCGAGGAGCAGGAGAACGGCGGCGCTGCGATAACCGGATATTTCGGCAAGTGGGCGAAGTGCCGCAGCCTGAGCTTTGAGGAGCAGAAGAGACGCATAGAGGCGGGCGAGCCCTATGTGCTGCGCTTTCGCTCCGAGGGCGACGAGAACAAGAGGATAGTCTTTGACGACTTGATCCGCGGCAAGATAGAGATGCCCGAGAATATAATCGACGAGGTGCTCTTAAAGAGCGACGGCGTGCCGACTTATCATTTCGCGCACGTCTGCGACGACCACTTTATGCGCACGACCCACGTCATTCGCGGCGAGGAGTGGATATCCTCCGTTCCCAAGCACATCGCGCTGTTCAAGGCCTGCGGCTACAGAGTGCCGAAATATGCGCACACTCCGCAGGTGATGAAGATAGACGAGGAGACGGGCGCAAAGCGCAAGCTCTCCAAGAGAAAGGACCCCGAGGCGGCGGTCAGCTACTTTGTCGAGCAGGGCTATCCGAAAGAGAGCGTCATAGAATACATCATGACGCTTCTCAACTCGAACTTCGAGGACTGGCGCAGAGCCAATCCCTCGGAGGACTGTTGGAAATTCCCGTTTAATCTCAAGAAGATGAGCGTCAGCGGCTGCCTGTTCGACATGGCGAAGCTCAACGACGTGAGCAAGAATATCATCTCACACATGACGGCGGACGAGGTGCTTTCAAGCGTGCTCGACTGGGCGCAAAAATACGACGGCGAGCTATATACGCTTCTCGACTCCGACCGCGACTTTGCGCGCGGCATATTCTCGATAGACCGCGACTGCCCGAAGCCGCGAAAGGATATCGCAAGCTGGGAGCAGGTCAAGGACTTCGTCTCCTATTTCTACGACGGGCTGTATACCCCCGACTACACCCTGCCCGAAAACATCGGCGCAGGCGACGCGGCGGCAATACTCGAAAAATACATCGGCGAGTTTGACATAAACGACGACAAGGACGCGTGGTTTGCTCGCATAAAGGCCATGTGCGAGCCGCTCGGCTACACGCCCAATGTCAAGGAATACAAGAAAGACCCCTCGGCGTTCAAGGGTCATGTCGGCGACCTGTCGACCGTTATCAGAATCGCCGTGACCTCGCGACGCAACACGCCCGACCTTCATTCGATAATCAGGCTGCTCGGCGAGGACAGGGTCAGAGCGAGACTCGCCTCGGCACTCGCACACTACAAGGAGGAGATATAAATGGCGGACAGCACAAACCTCAATTCGAATTTCATAACCGACTTCATAGATGAGGATCTCTCAAACGGGGTCAACACCCGCGTGCAGACGAGATTTCCTCCGGAGCCCAACGGCTATCTGCATATCGGCCACGCAAAGGCTATTTGCATCGATTTCAGCATTGCCGAGAAGTACGGCGGCATTTGCAACCTCCGTCTCGACGACACCAACCCCTCCAAGGAGGATGTCGAATACGTCGATGCCATTAAAGAGGATATCGAGTGGCTCGGCTACAAGTGGAACGAGGTATATTATGCCTCGAGCTATTTTGACTTCCTCTATGAGTGCGCGATAAAGCTCATCAAGGAGGGCAAGGCGTATGTCTGCGACCTGTCGCCCGACGAAATACGCGAATACCGCGGCACCTTGACCGAGCCCGGCAAAAACAGCCCATACCGCGACCGTTCGGTCGAGGAGAATCTCGACCTGTTCCGCCGCATGACCGAGGGCGAGTTTGCAAACGGCGAAAAGGTGCTTCGCGCCAAGATAGACATGGCGAGCCCGAATATCAATATGCGCGACCCCGTCATCTACAGAATAGCGCACGTCCCCCATCATCAGACGGGAGACAAGTGGTGCGTCTATCCGATGTACGATTTCGCGCATCCCCTCTCCGACGCTGCGGAGAAAGTCACCTACTCCCTGTGCTCGCTCGAGTTCGAGAATCACAGGCCGCTCTATAACTGGTTCGTCGACGCTATCGGCTTTGAAGAGCCGCCGCGCCAGATCGAGTTCGCACGTCTGAACCTCAACTACTGCGTGACGAGCAAGAGAAAGTGCCTCGAAATGGTTCAGAACGGCGTTGTCAACGGCTGGGACGACCCGAGAATGGTCACTCTCTGCGGAATGCGCCGCAGGGGCTATCCCGCCGCCGCGATACGCGACTTCATAGGCCGCGTCGGCGTAGCAAAGGCCTACAGCGTTGTTGACTACGGCCTGCTCGAGGCGTGCGTCAGAGACAATCTCAATCAGAACGCCCCGCGCGCCATGGCTGTTCTCAACCCGTTAAAGCTCGTTATCGACAACTACCCCGAGGGCAAGACCGAGGAGATAGAGGTCGAGATAAATCCCGACAAGCCCGAGCTCGGTCACCGCAAGGTCACGTTCTCCCGCGAGCTCTATGTTGAGCGCGAGGACTTCATGGCGGAGCCCGTGAAGAAATATTTCAGGCTTTTCCCCGGAAACGAAGTGCGCCTCAAGAGCGCATATTATGTGACCTGCAACTCATATGATACGGATGAAAACGGCGAGGTCACCTGCCTGCACTGCACCTACGACCCCGAGAGCCGCGGCGGCGAGACGCCCGACGGCAGAAAGGTTCGCGGCACTCTGCACTGGGTCAGCGCGGCGGACAACGTAAAGGCTCAGGTGCGCCTCTACGACCGCCTGTTCAACACCGAGAATCCCGCAGGCGAGGACGGAAACGGCGATTATCTTCAGAATATCAACCCCGATTCGCTTAAAATTATAGACGGCTGCCTGCTCGAGGGCGGACTTCGCGGCGCAAAGCCGGGCGACACGTTCCAGTTCATGCGCCAGGGCTATTTCTGCGTTGACAAGGACAGCACCCCGGATAATCTCATAATTAACCGCACCGTCGCGCTCAATTCCTCATGGGATAAAAAGAAGAAATAAGCATTTTCAAGAAAGAAGGTCGATCAGCATGAAGGCTCTCAACAGGATAGTGACTGCGCTGCTCGCGGCGGCAATTTTCCCCGTCGCATATTTCACGGATATAATCACCGTCTATGCGCACGCAAACCTCTATGACTCGAATATCGTAGAGGCGCTGAGCATAAAGCGCATCGTCGAGCTTTTCACGGGAGACGGTCTTTTTGCCGGCGTTTTTAACAAGGATAATATGTCCGAGATTCCCGAGGGACTGCTTAAATTCAAGGGCAACTTCATAGCCTTTGTCGTTTGCTTCGCGCTCGCTCTGCTCATCGCGCTCGCCATTATCATTGTTGCCGCGGCGACCAATTCGAGAAAGACGACCGCCGCACTCGGCGCGGCAGGCATTTTGTGCCTCATCGGCATGAAAATAGCGTTTTCGGATATCGCGGCCGCCGTCGACGCGGGCAAGCTGACGCTGAGCTCTCTTACCGACATGGCGTTTATGAATCTCTTCGGCAAGATAGTTCTCGTAACAATGAGCACCGCACCCGTAGTTATGGCAGTCCTGTTCCTGGCGATACTTATCTGGAATGTCTCGTTTATCCTAATCGACCTCGGCGAAGAAAAGTCAAAGAAAAAAGCAAAAGCTCGGCAGAAATAAAATTAAGGGAGTCAGTTTCGACTCCCTTTTCTTTTCGGCAAAACGACCTCCTGCGCTGTGCCGAGTTTGATAAACGGGTGCAGAGCAGTTGCAAGCGGCACGCACGTCATCCTCCCGCAGTTCATGCAGCGGCTGCAGCAGATGAGCTTAGCCCGCCTCTGCAGGGGAATTGCGGGAAGCTTTGCTTTGCAGGGTGCGTCGAGTCGCCGCACTCTGTAAAGACATTGAGAAACAAAACAGTCGAGACAATGCGGGCGAATCCGTGCAATAACCCCTCAGACTCATCTTCGCCGAGCCGATAAACGGCGCACTTTTATATGCCTTGCAATAACAAAAACCGACCTGTGACCGGGTCGGTTTTGTCTTTCGGACACCGCTGAGCGTGTCCTTTTTCTTTGGCTTTATGGGTTTTACTTTTTGCCCTTTTTCTCTGCTGCGCCGTGGCAGGAGCCGGACATGGCGCAGTGGGCACAATTGCAGCCGCAGGAGGATTTGCCCTTTTTCTTATTTTTTACGAGGCTGAATATTATCAGCGCCACGATAACGGCAAGTACGAGGCTTATTATAACGGTTGCGATATTGTTTGATAACCATGCAAGCATTTCGGAAGACTCCTTTCACAGCATATAGCTTGGTTTATTTTGTGACCTTTACATCGGACGCGAGCTTTGTGGCCTCTTTGTAGGGGCGCACGAGCATGAAGATTATCAGGGCGAGGAACGCGAACGCGAACACAAGGCTCACTATATCGACCGCGCCGTGAATGTTTCCGGTGAAGAGATTGCCGAACTGGTTTATCATCAGGGAGACGACATATGCGAAGCCGCACTGATAGCCTATTGCAAACCAGGTCCACTTAGCGCTGTTCATCTCGCGCTTGATTGCTCCGATAGCCGCGAAGCAGGGGGCGCACAGGAGGTTAAAGACGAGGAACGAATAGGCGGTCAGACCCGTAAACGCCTTGGCAAGGGTTGCATAAACATTGCCCTCTGCACCGTAGAGGATGCCCATAGTGCCGACGATGTTCTCCTTTGCGACAAGGCCGGTTATCGAGGCGACGGCAGCCTGCCAGTTGCCCCAGCCGAGCGGGATGAATATCCAGGCGATGGCCGAGCCGACCTTTGCGAGCAGCGATTCGTCAAGCTGATCCTCCGCGAGCATTCCGAAATGTCCGTCGACGAAGCCGAAGTAGGAGGTAAACCATACGACTATAGTCGAAAGCAGGATTATCGTTCCGGCCTTCTTGATGAACGACCAGCCGCGCTCCCACATGGAGCGGAGGACGTTTTTAAGCGTCGGCCAGTGGTAGG
>OIYG01001247.1_pt1 | contig 19956 bp, 16 predicted proteins | sample 1587861 | NCBI WGS metagenome assembly OIYG01 (sample SAMN03283272) | human gut metagenome | biome: human-associated habitat; material: feces | host: Homo sapiens | place: Peru | collected 2012 | reverse complement strand
GATTGCCACACCAGCGTGCGCGCTGGTTCGCAATGACAGAGCGTTTTCTAACAGCTCCTTTTTAAATTTTACAGCACGATCATGCTATACACCGACAAAAGCTTCGTATCCCACCGGAAATCCATGCCGCAGCGCTTGGCCAGCTCTGCCACGTCTACGCAGTAGGCGGACATGCAGCTGAACCGCAGCTCGGGGTACAGGCAGTCCTTCCCTGCCTTCATCCGGCAGGGAGAGCACAGGCAGCAGCAGCTGCCCCCTGCGCAGAGGCCATGAAGGGTCTCGTTCAGGCGGAGCATGGCCCGGTTGTGAGAGAGCTTCGCGTCCTTGATGGCCGCCGTGTCCGCGTAGCTTTCAATGGGCCAGTCGGTTTTCAGCACCAGAGCTGTCTTTCCCGCGTAGATCCTTGCCCCCATCTGCTCCGGGGTTCCACAGGTAGGCGGGCAGGAATAATTTGCATTGTATTGCCCGCAGCGGTTTTCCTCGCAGAAGGGGCGAAACTTTGCATCCGTAGGCACCTGGCTTGCCGGCAGCAGCGCCGCCTCAAATCCCGCCTCCCGGGCAAGCTTCAAAATATCCTGTTCTTCCATATTTCTTCATCCTTCCTTATGTCTTTGTCTTGCGTAAAACCAGAGGCCTGCCCCATCCGCCAAGACCCAGCCAATGGGGATCGCCAGCCAGATGGCATTGACCCCCAGGGCCGTTCTGGGCGCCAGGGCATAGGCAAGCACTACCCGGGTGCCCAGGGAGATCACCGTCAGCACCAGAGAAATCTCCGGTCTGCGAATGCCCCGGAAATAACCGTACCAGAGGAACAGCACCCCGATGCCCACATAGGCCGCCCCCTCAATGTGCAGATACCGGACTCCCTGGGCGATGACCTCAGTCTCGCCGGGGTCTACAAAGCAGCCCATAAGCTGCGGGGCCAGCAGGAAAATGCCGCAGGACACCAGGGCGCAGAAGGCGGCAGACAGGGCAAAGGACATTTTGGTGCCCTTGCGGATGCGCTCCCGCTCCCCCGCGCCAAAGTTCTGGGAGACGAAGAGAGAATAGGCATTTCCGAATTCCTGGGCGGGCATATAGGCCAGGGTATCGATCTTCACCGCCGCAGCGAAAGCCGCCATGATAACCGTACCGAAGCTGTTCACCAGCCCCTGAATCATGAGAATGCCGAAATTCATAACGGACTGCTGAATGCCCGTAGCCACATCATTCTTGACAATGTGCGCAAAACGGCCCCAGTCCCAGCCTCCGCGCCCCTGGCGCAGCCAGGGAAGCCTCCGAAAGCTGTAGGCAGCGATCCCCAGGCCGGAAACCGCCTGGGAGATCACCGTGGCCCAGGCCGCACCGGCCACTCCCAGGGAAAGGCCCATGACGAACCAGATATCCAGAACGATATTCAGCACCGCCGACACCGCCAGAAACACCAGCGGCACCACCGAATTGCCCATGGACCGCAGAAGATAGGCAAAGAAATTATACAGGAACACAAAGAAAATCCCCGCAAACACCGCGCGCACGTACTCCTGCATCAGCGCCATCAGCTCTTCCGGCGTTTGCAGCAGGCGCAAAATGGGATTCATGCCCGGGTAAATCACCCCATAGATCAGCAGGGAGACTCCGAAAATGAACCAGAAGGACAGCTTCACGTCCTGCCGCAGCTGTGCTGTGTCTCCTGCGCCATAGTCCTCGGAGAAAAACGCGCCGCTGCCCATGCACAGTCCAATCAGGATGGAGGTCAGAAAGGTCATCAGCGTATAGGCAGAGCCCACAGCCGCCAGGGCGTTGGCTCCAATGCCCCGGCCCACCACCAGGGTATCCACCAGATTGTAGACCTGCTGGAGCATATTACCCGCAATCATAGGCAGGCTGAAACGTACCAGGCGGCTTAAAATCGGCCCCTGGGTCAAATTCACTTCCCGCATGGCTTTGCCTCACGCCGCCCAGTTGTCCCCGGTGGCGTAATCAATTTCCACACCAGGCTGGACATTGTAGCAATAGACATTGAAGCAGACTCCGTCGCCCTCGTCCTCTACGGACCAGGCCTCCATCAGCACCCCCCGGGCCACCAGATCAGACCCGTCAAAAATGGGTGTCACCCGGTAGAGCACATGGTTGTTTGTTTCGTGAACGTAGTCCGCCACCATGTTTTCAAAGGGCAGCATGCCGGTGACATTCAGGTATCGAGTGCCGGTAATGAGATTCTGCTTGTTGGCGTTCTCCGCCGTCAGCTGGTAGCCGATGAGGTGGCAGCGGTTGTAGAGGCTTTTGCCGTCCACGAAGTCGTATTTGGAGGAATGCCAGCCCGTGGGCTTCACAGAGCTGATGTTTCCCCGGGCTTCCGTGGGCATCAGGTCTTGCCCCACGTTGGCCTCAGCCACACCGCAGCGGCCCAGGCCATCCTGAGGCGAATAGGTCTCGTAGGATATGGTCGTATAGTCCGCCTCCGTGAAGAAGGGCTGATTGCCGTTGATGGCCACATAGGCCTCGCCGGAGTATTCCGGAATGTCCTCCAGGGAAATGATCTGCTCGCCGCCGTAGTAATACCGGTAAAGGGCCGTTGCGATCAGCAGCACCGCCAGCAGCAGGATCTGGGGCAGGGTATATTTTCTCTTTGCGGTTTTCGCCATGGTTATTCTCCTCTTTCATATCGCCGTTCTGTAATGTCCGGATGGGAAAAGCCCTCCAGCTCCGTTTCTTCCGCCAAATGCCAGGCTTCCTCCCCGCCCGGGAAAACAAACTTCTCATCCGACGGATAATCCCGGTTCCAGAAATAGAGCAGCAGCCTCTCAGGCTCCACATCCCCGGCAGGCCCTTCCCAGAAGCAATAAGCCCCCTCCGGAGCCTGGGACGGATCGGAAATCGGGTGCAGCACCGCCTCCGGGAAGGCCTGGAAGAGCCCTACGCTGCTCTGTGCCAGCCAGAGCTCGTTTCCGCACCGCTCCAGAATTCGCCCGCACACCGCCCGGTCCCGGCTGCACCGCCGGTGGTTGAACCGCAGACCCAGGGCATTTTCCACGCAGGAGATGAGAATCATGCCGTTGCCTCCAATAAAACGTATTTTCGGATATTTTACCATATCTGAAGCACAAATGCAAGTCACAGGACTGCCCGGGGCACGGACCGATTTCCAGAATTTTCTGCGTCATTTCTTGTGAAAACTCCATCTTCTCTGTTGAAATCTGTCAATAAACATGGTAATATATTTTCATTCCAAAAAAGGAGAAGAAACCATGAAGAAAACCAAGCGTCCCTTAAACACCTGGGCCTTCCTGGGGATCTATCTGGCGATCCTGGCTGTTTTTGCCGGTGTGTATGCACTGACCAAGGCCATAAATACGCCCGTCCCCATTGTCGGCACAGGCAGCTATACCCCCGGCACCTATACCGGCATCGGCGCGGGCAGAAACGGCGACATCACCGTAGAGGTCACCGTCAACGAAAACACCATCCAAGCCATTCAGATCGTCCACCACGATGAGACCCCCGGCATCAGTGACGGGGCCATCGCAGACATCCCCGCCGCCATTGTGGCCACCCAGAGCCTGGGCGTGGACTCCGTCTCCGGCGCTACCGTGTCCAGCGAGGGCATTGTAGCCGCTGTGGCCGATGCCATTGCCAAGGCCGGCGGCGATGTGGAAGCCCTGAAAAACGTGGCCATTGCCGCCGGAGAGCACAGCTCCAAAGAGCTGACCGCCGATGTGGTTGTGGTGGGCGGCGGCGGTGCCGGTATGACCGCTGCGGTCCGTCTGGCCGAGCAGGGCAAGCACGTCATTCTCTTTGAAAAGGCCTCCTTCCTGGGCGGCGCGATCTCCGTCTCCGGCGGCAACCAGGTCATTATGGGCTCCAAGCTTCAGGCCGAAAACGGCGTCACCGACGACAGCGTGGAATCCATGGTGGCCGATTTCCAGGCCAACGGCGCAAACAAGAACAACGAAGAGATTCTGACTCTGTTTGCCGAAAACGTGGGCTCTGCCACCGACTGGCTGGTGGAGCACTGCGGCGTGGGCTTTGCAGAGGGCCTGCACCAGCTGGGCGAATACACCCATAACCGGGAGCTGGCCTACACCGGCGGCGGCGCAGGCTTTGCCGAGACCATGCGCAAGGCTGTAGCCGACAGCGGCGCAGAGGTCTACTTGAGCACCAAGGTGGAGTCCCTGATCACCGATGACAACGGCGCCGTGGTTGGCGTCAAGGCCGTGTCCACCGACGGCAATACCGACTACACCGTCTCCGCAGCCAACGTGGTCCTGGCCACCGGCGGCTACGGCAACAACAAGGAAATGCTGACGGACGAAATGAAGTCCGCCCTGTACTACGGCCCCGCCACCTCCACCGGCGAGGGCATCCAGATGGCCCAGGCCGTTGGTGCCCAGACCGCCAACATGGAGTACGGCAAGCGCTACCCCAACGGTATTGAGGTGGACACTGGCCTTGCCAAGTCTACCATTGCGGGCAATATCGCCGGCTGGACCATGAGCGCCATTCTGGTAAATCAGGAAGGCAGCCGTGTGGTCAACGAAAAGGCCAGCAACCGCACCATTCTGGAAACCGAGCTCCAGCAGACCGGCGGCGAACTCTTCCTGCTGCTGGACAGCGAAACCTTCGAAGTCTGGAAATCCAAGCTCAGCGAAGCTGGTATCTCCGAAAGCGACATTGAGAAGTATCTGGAAGCCAACGGCACCACTACCCCCGTCTTCGCCCACGGCGAGACTCTGGAGGAGGCAGCCGCCGCAGCCGGCATCGATGCCGACGCGCTGAAGGCCACCGTGGAGCGGTACAACGGCTTCGTTGCCGCCGGTGTGGACGAGGACTTCGGCAGAGCCGAGGCCTATCTCACCATGCCAATTGGCGAAGGCCCCTACTACATCATCGAGCAGAAGCCCCGCTTCGCCACCACCATGGGCGGCCTGGTGGTCAACACCAGTATGCAGGTTCTGAGCACCAGCGGCAGCCCCATTGCCGGTCTCTACGCCGCCGGTGAGAACTGCGGCCAGGTCATGGGCGATGACTCCCCCTCCGGCGCAAATAACGCCTGGGCCATCACCTCCGGCAAGCTGGCAGCCGACGCCATTGCGGCAAAGTAAGTCCAACGCCTAAAAAATCCGCCCGGTCCCTTGCAAACAGGGGACCGGGCATTCCGTGTCCTGCGAAAAAATCTCCGGAAGGCCGCGCGCCTCCCGGAGATGCTTTTATATGGAACGGTTACTTGGCTTCCTCGCCGTTCAGGTCCATGACCTGATACACAAATTTTTCACAGCCGACGGGCAGCTCCTGCTCATAGCGGTGCAGGACGCGCTCGGCCACGGCCTTTCCGTTTTCCCGGCTGGCTCCCGGCAGCAGCACCAGGAACAGGTCCACGCCGCCTCTGGTCACAGGGTCAGCCCCGCGCAAGGAGGTCAGCAGGATATTCTCCATATGGGCCATGCTGTCGCCGCGGACCTTGGCATGGCCGGCATCGGCGGCCATGCGGAAGGACAGCAGCTGCGCTTCCCCGCCCCGGCGGAGCTCCCGCAGCTGACGGCGGACGAACTCCTGGAAGACCCCGCTGTCGCAGATCATGGCCCTCCGGTCATCTTCCTCCTTGATCAGCGAATGCAGCAGGCGGGTACTGTCCGACGGCAGGCCCCGAATTGCCTGCTGTGCAGCGACCTTCTCCATTTCCAGCTCTGCTGCAGGGGACTGTCCTGCAGCGCTCAGCGCAGCGCACAGCTCCTCGCAGCGGGCCAGTGCCCTTTCCGGCATACCGTTCAGCCGGAGCGCCTGCATCCACAGGGTCACAAGCACCTGGTCCAGGGGGGCTCGTTCGGCGGCGTCCGCGCACAGGCTGTCCGCCTCGGCATACCGCCCGTCCTCGATCAGCCAGCGCGTCACCGTGGTACAGAGCCGACGGTACAGGGTGCGGTATTTCTCCGCCTGCTCCCGGAACCAGGGCTCGTCCTGGCAGTCCGGCAGAAAGTCGGCAGTGTATGCCTCCGCCGCATCCTGCCCCAGCGCAATGGCCTGGCCCCGGTCCGCACAGCTCAGCGCTTCCTCTGCAAGGTTGGCAAAGTGCTCGCAGTCCAGCTCGGTTTCCCGGTCCGGTGCCCAGAAATAAGTACCGGAGGTATTGGCAATGAGCCGCTTTCCATCCTCCAGCCCCAGCTCCTCCAGGGCATTTCTGGCGCGGCTGATGTTGTTTTGCAGCGTGCTGACCGGGTTGATTCCCGCGGCCCCGGGCCAGAGCCAGTCGATGAGCTCCTGGGCGGGCACACCCCGCTCCCGATTCAGAATCAGATATACCACCAGAATCCAGAGCCGTCTGGACCGCCCCGTCAGGCTGACCAGCCGTGGCCTGGCCAAGCCGTCGCCATATATCGTGAATTTGCCAAGCATGGTTATCTGAACCGGTTTCTCCATGGCAAACACCTCTTTCTTTGTTTTACAGAATCTTTTGACGGCCCTTATTTTTTCGAAGAGTCGTCTGCGAAACATTATACTTCAATAAGTCAAAAATTACAATGGATTTTTCTGTGAATTTCCGGAAATATCCATTTTCTTTTTTGGGCCTTCCGAAGCTGTCCACAGGGCCTGTGCAAAAATCTTATCTATCGGGCTGCACTCCGGTTGCGGTACTGCACCAGGGTATCCCCCGGCCGGATGGTCGTGCTGCCGTCCGGGATGATGGCCTTGCCCTGCCGCAGCACCGTCACCACGATCCTGTCCTCCGGCAGATTCAGCTCCCGGAGGGTTTTGCCGACCCATTCATTTCCGGGCAGGACCTCGGTCTCCTCCAGCATCTCCTCTCCCGTGGGAATGTAGGGCGGCATACTCAGGATCAGGCTGTCTCCCGGCAGCAGCACGGTATCCCCCCGGGTGACGATGCTCTCGTCCCCCCGGCGCAGCAGCACCGCAAGAGATCCCGTCGGCAGCTGAATCTCCCGGATTCGGTGATCCGCCCAGGGGTGCCCCGGAATGATCTCCACCCGGGCCAGGTGCATGACGCTCTCCTCCTGGTAGTCATTGAAGGTCTTGCGCACATCCTGGCTGTCGTCCACCATTTCCAGACGCTTCGCCACCCAGGGCAGCAGGCCGCCCTGGACCGCGGCGGACAGCAGCGTCACCGTAAAGACCACATGGAACAGGTCCCTGTGCATCGTCACGCCTGCCGCCACCGCCATAATGGCAAACACCGTGCTGGATGCACCCCGAAGCCCCGCCCAGGAGACCAGGGCGATCTGCCGCAGGCTGCATTTCGCCGGCCGCAGCAGCACATAGGTGGCAATCGGCCGGGACAGGAAGGTCACAATGCCGCACACCGCCAGCGCCATGGGCAGATTGGCAGGCATCTGCTTTGGGAAGCTCAAAAGGCCAATAACGAAAAACACCGCAATCTGGGCAAGTCTTGTGACACCGTCAAAGAAGGAGATCAGCGTCCGCTTCTGGCGGATGGGCCGGTTGCCCAGCAGAATGCCGAATAGGTACAGACTCAGGTAGGCGTTGCCCCCCAGCAGGCTGGAAACGCCATAGCACAGCAGGACCATGGCGATGAGAAACACCGTTTCCAGCCCGTCGGAAATCCAGCGGTCCAGCATTTTCCGACTGACCCACGCCGCTGCGCAGCCCACGGCCAGCCCCACCACCAATTGCAGCACCAGCTGGAGGGCAAAGCTTCCCTGCTCCCCGAAACCCAGCAGGCCCACGGCAATAACCGTCAGCATGTAGGCCATGGGGTCATTGCTGCCGCTCTCCACCTCCAGCAGAGATGCCGTTCCCTCCTTCAAATTCAGCTTGTGCTTTCGCAGGATGGCAAATACGCTGGCGGCATCCGTACAGGACAGCACCGCTCCCACAAGAAATCCCTCCTGCCAGGAGAAGTGGAGCAGATAGTGCAGCCCCACGGTGGTCAGCCCCGCCGTAGCCGCCACGCCCAAGGTTGACATGGCCACAGCCTTGCCTGCCACGCTTCTGGCAGCGCTCCACTTAGTGTTGAAGCCGCTGTAAAACATGATAAACACCAGACATACGGAGCAAATGGTCTCCGCCTGGGAGAAGTCCGCAAACTGAATTTTCAGGATTCCGTCACTGCCGCAGAGCATTCCGATGAACATGAACAGAATCAGTGCGGGCAGTCCCAGCCGGTCCGAGCATTTTTCCGCAGCCACGCAGAGAATCAACACCAGCGCAACAATCAATATGGTTGTGGTCATAGCCGTTTTCCTTTCCGAAATGTTTCCTTCATATTACCATATTGTTTCTTTTCCCGCAATCCTTGGCATAAAATGTTCATAAAACGTTTCAAAAGAGACTCTCTCGCTCCACAAACGCAAAAAGAGCTCCCCTGGACAGGGAGCTCTCGGAAAGATTCAGTGCTTTGCCAATCCGTAGGAGCGGAAGGGCTGGATATAGCGCTCGTGGCTCAGCGGCTTTGGTCGGGCATACACGCCGGAGACCAGGCCCAGCATGGCATAGATGGTAACGGTGGAGGAGCCGCCGTAGCTGATCAGCGGCAGGGTCAGGCCGATAACCGGCATAACGCCGATGCACATGCCCACATTGATCATCAGCTGGAACATCAGTGCAGAGGCAGCGCCGAAGCAGATAAGCCGCCGCATATATTCCGGGCTGCGCATACCCACCTGAATGCAGCGGGCAATGATCAGCAGCTCCAGGATGATAATGGCGCAGCAGCCAAAGAAGCCCAGCTCCTCACCCACGGAGGAGAAAATATAGTCCGTATGCTGGGCGAAAAGCATACCGCCCTGGGTTCGGTTGCCGTTGAACAGGCCCTGGCCCGTCAGGCCGCCGCCGGTCAGGGACATCATGTTGATCTTACTGTGGTACCGTGCGCCCAGGCCCTGCTTGTCGAAATTCGGGTCAATCAGGACACGTATTCGTTCCTGCTGGTAGGTGCCCATCAACTTCCAGGCCAGTGGACTGATCGCTGCAATTCCCGCTATTGCGATGGCAAACCACACCAGGCTCACGCCGCCGGCAAAGGCCATGCCGATGAAGATGAAGACGAAGATCAGAGACACGCCCGCATCACCGGACAAAACCATGTTCAGTCCCACCAGAATGCCCAGGTGCACCACCATGTGCATAACCGAGGGGATCTTGGAAATATCGTTCTGATGGGAAGACATGACCGAGGCCATGATCAGAATATAGGTGATCTTACAGATCTCAGCGGGCTGGATGGCGATGGGGATGCCCGGAAATTTCAGCCAGCTCTTGTTGCCCGTGTTGTTATCCGTGCCGAAGGGGATCAGCAGCAGCAGGATGAAGATGTTAAAGGCCGTCAGAAGCATTCTGTTCTCCGAGATGGTATCCGCATCGATAGAGGACACGATGGCAAACATCAGAACGCCCAAGGCGATTGCCAGCAGCTGAATGATGATATATTTTGTGTTGCTTCCGAACTTCTCCGCGCTGGTGGCGCTGGCCATGACGATCAGGCCGAAGCCCGAGGTGACCAGGCACAGCGTCAGCAGCACCCAGTCGGCCTTTTTGCTAAAGTCCTTCAATTCTTCCAAAAAACGATGCAAGAAATCAACTCCTTTGGGGGAGATTATAGCATTTTTTTGCTATAAAGTAAAGAGACGAAGTGTGAATAGTCTATGACAAAGGAAATGGACTATTCTATCCCGATGGGAAATAGGGCAGCACCACGCAATCCGGCAAGCGCAGCCAACGAGAGATTTTTCATCGGAGGACGGTTCCGAACGCGGAGGAATACTTTGTGTATCTCCCGCTCTCAGAACCGCACAGCCGGTGGAAAGATCCGTTGACTGCCGCAGACGAATTGCGCGGTGCTGCTCTGAAAAAATCAGCTGATGCGCACTGCCGCAACAACCAGGCGGCCATTGTCCAGGGTGTATTCGCAGGTGGACAGGCAGATCATCTTGTCGCCATACTGCGGGGTCACGCCGGTATCGTAGAAGCTCATGCTCTTGCAGGTGGAGACGAACTTGTCGAACTCCTCCTGATTGGCCGCATTCTCAAACTTCTGGTAGGTAAAGCCCTCGCCCAGGTTGGCCGTGGTCTTGAAGACGGCGAAGATCTTGTACACATGGTAGCCAACCTCTCCGGTCTTGTGATTGAAGGTATCGAAGAAGATCAGCGGGTTATTGTCGAATGCGGACTTGTTGACATAGGCATTCAGGGCAGCAAACATGGAGCCGTCCTTCATATTGTGGCCGTACATGGTGATATTGTCGCTGGGAGTGAAGATGTCGCACTCCTCCCGGGCATAGATGCTGCCGCGGCTGCTGTTGGCACCATTGTAGTCCCGGTAGAGGTAGTAGTTGGCATTGTCCGCGGAGGACTGCATCACCGGGTAATCCAGCTTGGTGCCCTCAATGCGCAGCCAGCCCACAAAATCATCGTTTTTGTTCTTGTCATAGAAGCCCTGATAGTCCACGTTCAGGGGGAAGGTCTCCTCCGGCGCGGTCTCATTGGGGTCTGGGATGAATTCCGTAGTCTCACCGGGATTCGTCGTCTCGGGCGCGGTGGTGGTGGGGGCCTCTCCGGTGGAAGCCGTCACGTCGTTGCGCAGCTTGTCGTAGGCATCCTCGGATTTCTTTCCCTGCCAGAAGTAGCTGAACAGATAGATGGCGCTGCCCAGCAATGCCACTGCCAGAACGGAGACAATGGCTATGTAGACGCTTTTTTTCATGGATATACCTCCCGATTTCGGCAAGACCGGTATGCATAAAACCAAATCTTTGCTAAAATGTAACTTTCTGTAACCTATTATACCCGTTCTTTCGCAGACTGTCAAGCACGGAAGTCCCGAAAACTATTAACGTTTTCTTAATTGCAGGAAAAAAGTGGAAGCCCGTTTCGCACCTTCTCAGCCCACCAGATAGGACATTCCCAGAATATCCCGCTGCTCCTTGTAGTGAGCGCCGTCCCGCCAGCCATAGCCGGTGGAGGAGCCGGAGTCCAGCACCACCTGAGTATCCGGCAGGTACTGCGCCATATCCCGATAGGTGTAGGGGATCTTCGTCCACCACAGCCGCTTCAGCCAGGTCATTTTGCTGATGGGCTCCGGGTCGCCATAGGTATAGCACATATTCAGGTCCTCCAGCTTTTTGCAGCTCAGCAGCGGGCTGTAGTCCTTTACAGGGGTCAGGAACATCTCCAGGAAGATGAGCTCCTTGCACTCCGCCAAAGCGGAAATGTCCGAAATGTCGCTGTCCGCAATGATCAGATATTGCAGCTTTGGCATGTATCTTGCCCAAGCGCAGGTCTTCAGGCCCATATGGCCCACGTCCACCGCAATGATATCCGGGCAGTATTTCAGATTGTCCATCTCTCCCTCGTAGACGTGCATGCCTGTGACCACCGGCGCAAAATACTCGGTGTCCGTTCGGACCTTTACCGCCCCGACGCTGACCTCCCACACGAAATTCACATCCTCATGCCGACGGTTCAGCGCGTCCATGGTCTCATTGTCCAGCCCGCAGCGGCACATGACCACCTTTTGCAGCCTGGGGAAATAGGGCAGCAGGGACTCGACCCATGCAGGATCTTCCACGGGATAATCGGAGATGTCTATCTCCTCCACATCCGTCAGCGCCCGGACGGGGCCGAAGGGGGCCTCCCACAGGAGCTCGCAATTGGGGAAGGCATCGCACAGGGCAAACAGCTCTTCATCCGTCAAGCCGGTATCGAGCATTTTTGCCTGCTCCAGCTTTGGAAAGCAGCCCAGAAGCCCTTCCGCAGCCGCAGCCGTCAGGGGCCAGCTATTCAGGTCCAGCGCCGTTGTCTCCTCATCCAGGGACAGCAGCCGGTCGTCCCACTCAAAAAACAGCCCGATCCCGGGAAATTCCTTCCGCAGAGAATCCACGCTCTCCGGCTCCGGCGTCCAGTCCACTGCCGTAAGCCGCTCCACCCCGGGCAGGCAGGGCAAGGCCTGGCGCAGCGCCGGAAGGTCCACATGCTCCAGCCGGAGCTCCTTCGTATCCTGGTCAAGGGTCTGGCCGTCCAGGCAAAGGGTATAGAGGACCTCACATTCCGGCAGGCCCTTTCTCAGCCGGGCCAGCATCTCCAGATCCTCGCACCCGGTGCAGTCCACCGTTTCCAGGGCCGGCAGCTGGGCCAGCGCCTCCGCATCCTCCGGAAGGACCGTTGTTATGGAAACAGACTGGGTATCCAGCTCCAGGTATTCCCCATGAAAGGGCACCTGCCAGGATATGCTGCATTCCGGAAGCGCCGCCGCCAGATGGCTATGCTCCTCCAGTGTAATATGGGTATCGCGCAGATCTACACTTTTCAGCTGCGGGAACCGGGTGAGCTGCTCCAGCTCCGGGTTCTGCATACCGGAAAGGTCCAGTGTTTCCGATTGAACGCTGTAGGGTCTTCCGTCCAGGAACACATAGTTTCGCGCGATCAGCAGCCCGCCGATCACCGCAGCCGCTGCCAGCACCAGGCCCCCCAGCCCAAGCAGGACGCCAAGCCGTTTTCTGGTTTTCATCCTTCCGCCCCCATCTCTGCCATAACACAGACAGTAAATGTATTATGTAACCATCTCTATTATGCCCCGGAAGTACATAGATGTCAAGCAATTTCTCCCGTTCTTTTGCAAAACATTTCTCTTGCATTTTTCCGCCGGATATGTTATTCTATAAAAGCTATCCGGGTTTTCCCGGACTCGTTTCTGCCGGTGTGTTGGAATGGTAGACGAGGAGGACTCAAAATCCTTTGGTGGCAACATCGTGTGGGTTCGAGTCCCACCACCGGCACCAAACCAATATAATCCGAACCAAATCTTCCCAGTGGGAGATGGGTTCGGATTATTTCTTTTCTTTCCCTGTCGCTTTTCGGCAGACAAGGCGGGCAAGCACAAGCCGTGCCTGCCCGCCTGTATGGATTTTTGAGATTTCGCTTACGGCTTGGTGAGAATGGCGCTCACGTCGGTCATTTTTTCGCCGAGGGTGAATGTGACGGCCTTGCCGTCGTGGGTGAGCTTGTAGGTATCTCCGCTTTCGCCCTTTTCCAACAGATCAGAGAGCATAAACGCGGAGGTCGCGCCATTGGTGACAAAAATGATCTTCTCCACGCCCTGCGCCTTGAGAGTGCGGATGCCGCTGAGTCTGCCCGTGAGAATGGCAAGGTCCTCGTCAACGGTGACGGTCAGCACGCCGCCCTTCTGCTCGGCCGTGTAGGCAATGTCCCTGCCGTCCTTGGCGGTCACGCGGTAGAGGAGGGCGGGTTTGGGCTGCTCAGGTCTTTTTAACTGGCTTCCCTCATCCGGTATGGTGTGGGTCTCCCCGCACTGGTCATACCGCACGCACTTTGCCGTCTTGGTGCCGTCGTGCGCATAGGTCGCATCGTTGTTGGAAACATAGTCCTCAAAGAGATGCCCGAGCTTGCTGTCCGTGTCCGTTACCGTGTCCGTTTCCATGCAGTCCCCCGTGCCGTAGCGCACGCACTTTGCCGTCTTCGTGCCGTCCTGCTCGCAGGTGGCATCGTTGTTGGAAACATAGTCCTCAACCTCAAAGAAATGCCCGAGCTTGCTGCCCGTGTCCGTTACCGTGTCCGTTTCCGTGCAGCCGCCCGTGCCGTAGCGCACGCACCTTATCGTCTTGGTGCCGTCCTGTCCGCAGGTGGCGTTGTTGTCGGAAACATACTCCTGCCCTGCAAAGCTGTGGTTCAGGGCGGGGATATCCTCGTTTTTTGTGTGAGAGGAATGCCTTGTGCAGGTGTAAGTCTTAATTCCCTTTTCCGTGCAGGTGGCAGGCTTTGTCACCCTGCCGCTGTCCCACGCATGGTCTCCAGTTGGGTTTGTGATCGTTTCGCTGGGAGTTCCCGTCATGACACTGCCGGGCTCGTAATATTCGATTTTCCCGCTGGGGTTCAGCGCGCAAATATCCGGCTCGACCTCTTTGCCGTTCACCGGACCGTTTTGGTCACGTACGCCGCCATTGCCGATAGGGGCTCCCTGTCCGTCGCTGTCTGCCTTGCCGCCCCGCACCTTCAGTTTCGCATCGCCGGAAACCGTGACGTCTCCGCTGCTGCGTGCATCAAGGCCGCCGGTGATGGTGATGTCGCTGCCGTTACCGTAAACACCGCCACCGATGCCTGCGCCGTCCTGACCGCCCTTGGCGTTCAGGGAGCCGTCTTTATCCTTGTCCTGAATGGTCAGATTACCGTCGTTGTTCTTTTCCAGGCCGGCATGAGAGCGACCGCTCTTAAGCGCGTTGCTTCCGTTCAGCTCGATGTTCACATTGCCATCGCCGGTGGTGGAAACGGCGGCCTCGCCCTTACTGCTCACGTCGATATTTGCGCCGGAGAGGGTGACGTTTGCGGCCTGATCCTTCTCTGCGTTGATGGTGACGGTGTTTTCCGTGGAGCTTCCCGTAATGACGGGGGCAATGTCCTCTACAGCGGCTCCGCCTCCCTGGGTGACCGTCTGCCCGCCGCTTCCGGCGTTTACGGTGATGTCGCCGTTGCCAATGTCCCAAGTCGCCGCCAGCGCCGACACGGGCAGGCTGGCGAGAAGCAGCAGCGCAAGGAGCGTTGATATGATTTTCTTTCCCTTCATGTGCAAAAGCCTCCTTCTTTGTTCTGGTTGATTGCCTCGATTCCTTTTTAGCAGGTGTAGCTGTGAAAGCATATCAAAAGGCGCGCCCCGCCCCCAAAACCCATGAGCCTTCGCCACTTCCTGCCGGTGTGAATCCTTATACACAGTCATTTTACCAGACAATGCGGAAATTTTCAAGTGCTTGTTCGGACAAAGAGCTGCTTTTGATGCGCCGCCAAAAGGATCGCAGAAGGAACTGGAAAACCGCCGCGACGAGCTTGAGAACAGGCTTGCCTGCGAAAAGCTGGCGAAGCCCAAGGTCAGTGCCGAGTTTATGACCTTCTGGCTCCACCGCTTCCGCAAGCTGGACGTGCGGCAACAGAGCCATCGCAAGATGCTCATCGACACCTTCATCAATGCGATTTTCCTGTACGATGATAAAATGGTGATCACCTTCAACTACAAGGAGGGCACGAAAACCATCACCTTCGCGGAATTGCAGGAAGCTATCAGCAACAAAAACGGTTCGGATTTGGATTGCATACCTGCACCAAAAAACAGGGGCTGTTAGAGAAGTATGTCGCTGCGAGCCAGTGACCGATGTCACTGGCGTGGCAGCCCCCCGGTTGAATGAAAATAGCTTGGTTTTACTACCAAGATGTTCAAAAATCCGGGGGATTGCCACACCAGCGTGCGCGCTGGTTCGCAATGACAGTGCGTTTTCTAACAGCCCTTGTTTTTTGGTATCTGCGGCGGAACTCGAAAGGGCGGCGACAGCGCAGCTGCCGCAAAAATGCGTCCGGTGGACGCATTTTTAGCCCGTGGGAGAGTCCCTTTCTTTTCAGGCGCATCCCGCGTTTTTTATCTGTGCAGCACCCCTCGGGCGGTCTCTCGCAGGGCGCAGAGCTTGTCCGCCGTGCACAGCAGCACGCTCTCCCGGTACCTGGGCAGGGTCAGATTCAGCGGGAACATATGCGCCAATATCATATTCCGCTCGATCTTGTTCAGGCCGAAGTCCCGCTCTGCATTTTTCATGGCCCGGCGGGCATGGTGGGTGCCGTGGAGCGGCCGGCCCTTTTCCTTGATGTGCCAGTCGTAGAGGAAATAGTCGTGGAGCAGCGCTCCCCGGACCAGGGAGCGGGTGTCCGTCCGCAGCCGGAGCAGTGCCGCCAATTGCAGGCACATCAGCGCAACCGCCACGCTGTGGTCAAAGACCGTCACCGTGCCGTGCTGGAAAAAGCGCTTCTCCATGTCCATGCCCTTGGAATGGAGGATGTCCCCAGCATAGGTTTCCAACAGCTTTTGCGAACGCATATCAGCCTCCGAGCTTTTTCAGCAGTTTTTCCTTCAGGTAGCCAAAGGCCTCCGTCCGAAAGTTGAGGGCCAGAAGCAGCCCATTGGGGATCACCAGGCAAAGAACGCCCCGCAGGAAGAAGTCCCCCCACACGCCCAAGCCGCAAAGGCTGCTGACCAGGGTGATGGCTGCAAAGGACAGCACTACAATGCCAAGGCACGCTCCCTGCCGCAGGAAGAAGGGTGCACATGAGGTCTCGAATATCTTCTTGTGGAGAATATAGGGCTCAAACCAGAAAGAGGTCAGAAGTCTGGAAATGGAGGTCGCCGCCAGAATGCCCGTCAGCCCCCATCTGACCCCCAGAAAATAGGACAGCACCAGATTGATTGCCGCAGCGTACAGAAGGATATTTTTTGTCTCTCGGAACAGCCCGGAGGTATTGCGGAAATTCCAAACCGGCACCAAAACATTGGGCAGGAAGAAATTCAGACAGATGACTGCCACCGTATCCATTGGCAGCAGCCACTTTTCCCCGGCCCACAATAGAATAAAGGGGTTGTATAGGACCAGCAGGGATGCCGTACAGAATGCGGCGATCCAGCTGAAGCCCATGCTGTAAATGTCAAAGACCCGCTTCTTCTGCACCCGGTCTCCGGTGGCATTCAAATTGCCCAGAGATCCCAGCACCGACTGGGAGATGATCGTGGTATAGGCCGACACCATTCCCTGGATCATCACGTAGTTGTCGTACTGGCCCACAGTGGCCGTGGAGATCAGCGTGGAAATGTATAGGTTATCCGTACTGTTCAGCAGCTGTCCCCCCGCCTTGTAGGAGAACATATGGCGCACATCCCGGAAGATACTCTTTTTCGTTTCCGGCTCCAGAGGTGCCTTTTCTTTCAGGAACGGATAGAGCTGGTCAGCCTTCCGGGAGATGAACAGGTTGCTCACAACGGTCATGGCAATCTGAATGAACAGATACACCGTAAAATTCCGGAACAGAAGCAGCACCATGATCTGCGCCGCCACTGTGAAAAATTTGAAGCATATCTCATATCTGGAAATAAGGTAGCGCTTCTGGTCCGCATGGATAATACTGCTTTTGTACACCAAAAGGTAGGAGCAAACGGAGTTGGCCAAAAACATCAGATAATACAGCACAAGATGATATTGGTCGATGGTCGATTTCACCAGCAGCCGAAGCACCGGAACCAGCCCCAGACCTATGACAGCCACGGCCAGGGCAATGATCCGATAGATGGTCTTGTAATATCCCATCAGGGCCGTCAGCTGCTTTTCATCTCCTTGGGCCAGAGGCTTATAAAGGGAATACACCACAATGTCCGAAAGCCCCAGTTCTGTCAGGGAGAGAACATTCAGGATGCTGGCGTACAGGCCGTTGATCCCCAGGTACTCTTCACTGAGGACATGAATAAAAATCGTCCGGGACAAAAAACCCAGCAAAGAGATCACAATCTGCGCCGCCACACCGAAGCGAAAATTCTTCCACGTATTCTGAAACCGGGATTGGCTATTTTTTTCCATGGATACGCTCCTTTCGTTGGCCCGATTATAGCACACTCCCCTATCAAAGTCCAGTCTCGCCTTTTCTCCTCCGACAATTGCAATACCCATGCAAACATGCTATAATGAAAGAAAACGGGATGTGATATCATGGATATGTGTGCAGCTCTGCCGGTGATCGTTCACCACGAATGCGGCGATCCTTCCGCACACGGCTATTTGCTGGACTGCCTTCGCCAAACCGTCCGCTGCAATGAAAATACCGTTCTCCTCGGCAGTACCAACTGGAAGCCCCTGCTTCCGGAGGGCGTTGCCTTTGCCGATGCCAAGGCCCTTGAGGATTCCCGTCTGGCGGAATTTGAACGAGTCTATGTGGATCTGGCCCCCTACTACCCCAATTCCCTTATCTTCTTCCGGCGCCTGTTCCTGATGGAAACATATCTGCGCCGAAACGGCCTCCACGAGGCAGTTCTGTTGGACAGCGACATTCTGCTCTACCAGGATTTAACGGATTTCCCCAGATTCCGGGAATGTGACTTTGCCTGCTGCATCGACGAAAATCAGCACTTTTCCAAGGAGGATACCCAGGGTCTGCGCTGGTTTGCCAACTGCGGCATCTCCTACTGGACGCTGGACGCTCTGGACGATTTTCTTACCTTTTTGCAGGACAGCTACGAAAATCACCTGGACCGTCTGCGGGTAAAATACGACTACCACGTTGCCCACAATATCCCCGGCGGCGTAACGGAAATGAGCCTGATCTATCTCTGGGTTCAGGACCGGCCCAAAATGCGCTTTTACAATATGTCCGTCCCGGAGGATGGGAAGTCCTTCAACAATACCGTCTGGTTCGCCGTCAACTACAGCGACAATGAATTTCTGGTGGACAAGCGCACCCGCATGAAAAAATTCACCATTCCAAAGGACGGCGGCCTGCCGATCTTCTACCCCGTCTCCGGCGGTACGCAGCAAATGTACAACATCCACTTTGTTGGCAGCGCCAAGCGGGATATGCATGACTACCAGCGCTATGGCCACCTCCGTTTCGGCAGCCGCTGCCGTCAGCTCTGGCAGGAATGGCTCCTCCACGGTCTGCGGACCTTCGCCCACGGAGATTCCCCCCTAAGCAGCACCGTCCATCGCCTGGGCAAGGCTGCCAAAGGACTGCTGCATCTAAAATAAGCCGCAAAAGCCGCCCTGCGCTCCCGGAAAATCGGGAGCGCAGGGCGGCCTGTTTTTTATGTCTGCGGAATTCTTGCCCTTCCCCGGTTTCCGGTGAGGAGGCTGTAGGTCTTCGGCAGAAATCTTCTGAGCAGCACCGCCAAACCGGTGCAGAACGCGAACATCACAAAGGGCATCCCCAAATACTCCACCAGCTGGGCAGCAGGGGTCGGATACACCAGTTTGTTGACCAGTTTAAAGAAGACGGTCATGGTCATTTGATGGAACAGGTAAATGTCCAGCGAGAAGGGCATCAGCCATTTTAAAAACCGGCCGGGGGCAAAATCCGTGGTGCACACCGGCCAGAAAACCACGCCCGTCAAAATACACAGCTTTTTCACAACCAAGCTGTCAGTCACCACCGAGGCGATCACCAGCAGCGCATAGGTGATTGCAATGGGCCATTTCTTCTTCACGCTGTCCAGATGCACATCCCACCGGACCAGGCAGGCCCCCAGGGTAAAGAAGCAGATGGTCTCAATGGAGATTCCAAAGTAACGGGTCTTCGCCCGGAGCAAATACAGCGCCAGAACCAGAGCCGCTGAGAGTGTCGGTGCCTTTTTAGTCACCCAGCCAATGGCCGGGGCAATGAGATTCATGAGGAACAGATCCCGCAAAAACCACAGGTGATAGACCATAGGCCCGCCTGCACGGAAGCCGGTATAAGCATCCAGCCAGTCCAGCCATCCCCAGGCCGCAATGGGGTTCTGGGTGAAGAAGCCGGAGACCACCGGCAGAGACTGGCAGACCAGATAGAAAAGAATCCACAGTGTATTCAGCAGCAGATAGGGCGCCGCCAGGGACCGGCACTTCTTGCGCATATTTTCCTTCCAGGAAAAAGGCTTCCGGAACAGCAGCACTCCGGCGATCAGGAAGAAGCCGGGCACGGCGCACCGGGGAATGATATCCGAGCCCAGACGCTTGATCAGCGCCAGCCAGGCAGGGGTCTCGAACACAATATTCCCCCCAACCAGGTTGACCCCCTCCTGATTGGCGTGAATAAACACCACCATGAAGGAAAACCACAGCTTCGCAAGATCCAGCCGTTGAGAGGCCCTGGGGGAAATGGTGTATGTACCGGTCTGTGCCATGGTCATTCTCCTTTTCGTTTTATTTTCCAATCTCCCCACCGCAGCGGTGGTGGCTGTGCAAACAAAAACGCCCAGCCGATTGGCCGGACGTTTTATTGGAGAAGCTCCCCAGATTTGAACTGGCTACCGGCTTCCCAAAAAGCTGCGCTTTTCGGGAACCCTTCCGACCTCTTATTTAAAAAAGCGCTTCGCGCTTGGGATTCGGTCGCCAGTTCTTCCGGCAAAATATTTAAAAAACGCCCAGCCGATTGGCCGGACGTTTTATTGGAGCTGCTAGCCAGATTTGAACTGGCGACCTCATCCTTACCAAGGATGCGCTC
>OIYG01001243.1_pt1 | contig 19987 bp, 19 predicted proteins | sample 1587861 | NCBI WGS metagenome assembly OIYG01 (sample SAMN03283272) | human gut metagenome | biome: human-associated habitat; material: feces | host: Homo sapiens | place: Peru | collected 2012 | reverse complement strand
GTGCACCACAGCAGGGAGCCTGTAAGTTAACACTTAATGTTAAGGAAGGTATTATTCAGGAAGCATTAGTAGAGACAATTGGTTGTTCAGGCATGACACACTCAGCAGCTATGGCAGCAGAGATTTTACCTGGATTAACTGTTATGGAAGCATTAAATACAGACTTAGTATGCGATGCTATTAATACAGCAATGAGAGAACTCTTCTTACAGATTGTATACGGCAGAACACAGAGCGCATTCTCAGAAGGCGGTCTTGCAGTTGGTGCTGGTCTTGAAGATTTAGGTAAGGGACTTCGTTCTCAGGTTGGTACTATGTATGCAACAAAAGAGAAGGGTGTTCGTTACCTTGAGATGGCTGAAGGATATGTTACAGGTATCGCTCTTGACGAGAATAACGAGGTAATTGGTTACCAGTTCGTTTCTCTTGGAAAGATGACTGACTTCATTAAGAAGGGTGATGATCCTAACACAGCTTGGGAGAAAGCTAAGGGTCAGTATGGCCGTGTGGACGATGCAGTTAAGATTATCGATCCACGTCAGGAATAATTGGAAAGGAGAACGATATAATGGCATCATTATTTGAAGGATATGAAAGAAGAATTGACCAGATTAACGCTGTTTTAAACAGCTATGGGATCAGCTCTATCGAAGAAGCTGAAAAGATTACAAAGGACGCTGGATTGAACGTTTACGATCAGGTTAAGAAGATTCAGCCAATTTGTTTCGAGAACGCTTGCTGGGCTTACACTGTAGGTGCTGCAATCGCAATCAAGAAGGGATGCAAGAGAGCTGCTGATGCTGCCGCAGCAATCGGTGAAGGACTTCAGGCATTCTGTATTCCTGGATCTGTTGCAGATCATCGTAAAGTAGGTTTAGGACATGGTAACCTTGGTAAGATGCTCCTTGAGGAGGAGACAGAGTGCTTCTGTTTCTTAGCTGGACATGAGTCATTTGCAGCTGCTGAGGGTGCAATCGGTATCGCTGAGAAGGCAAACAAGGTTCGTCAGAAACCTCTTCGTGTTATCTTAAACGGTCTTGGAAAAGACGCAGCACAGATCATTTCCCGTATCAACGGATTTACATTCGTAGAGACAAAGTATGATTACAAGGCTGCAAAGCTTAACATTGAGTACGAAAAAGCATACTCTGACGGACTTCGTGCAACTGTAAAATGTTACGGTGCTGATGATGTTCAGGAAGGTGTTGCAATCATGCATCATGAGAACGTAGGTGTTTCCATCACTGGTAACTCTACAAACCCAACACGTTTCCAGCATCCGGTTGCAGGTACATACAAGAAGGAATGTATCGAGCAGGGTAAGAAGTACTTCTCCGTAGCATCCGGCGGTGGTACAGGACGTACACTTCACCCAGATAACATGGCAGCAGGTCCTGCTTCTTATGGTATGACAGATACTATGGGACGTATGCACTCTGATGCACAGTTCGCTGGATCTTCTTCCGTACCGGCTCACGTTGAGATGATGGGTCTGATCGGAATGGGTAACAACCCAATGGTTGGTGCTACTGTTGCTGTTGCAGTATCCGTAGAGGAAGCTGCAAAGGCTGGTAAGTTCTAAGAAAAAAGTAAGTAATAGCAAGGCTTTGAGGGTCTCCGGAGAAATCCGGAGGTCCTTTTTCTTTTATTATAATAGAATTGTAATTTTAATTTTAATAACTAAATTGCGATATTTCAAAATTAAATTTCGTTTATTGTAGTATCAAATTGTTAGAAGCGCATTTTTATGGTATGATAATAAATACAAGCTAAATACAATAGTAAATACAATGTGAATAATAAAAAATATAAGTCAGAGGTAAAAGTATGACCGTTAGTTACAAGAAGTTATGGAAATTATTGATTGATAAGGACTTGATGAAGAAAGATCTGCGTGCGATGACAGGTGTTAGCACTACAACAATGTCCAGATTATCAAAGGACGAAAATGTAAGTACAGAAATTTTGTCAAAAATTTGTTCCGCTTTAAATTGTGATGTTGGAGACATCATGGAATTTGTTCCTGATAAAAAAGAGGAACAGTAAGGAGGCTTAATGTAAATGGTGAATCTGAGTAAATTAGAAGAAATCAAAGATCTGCGAACAGTATGGCCGCACGAGGCTTTGGATTTCACGCCATGGCTTTCACAGGATGATAATATTGCACTTCTTGCAGATGCTGTAGGCCTTGATATTACAGTAGATGAAACAGAATCCTCCGTTGGAGAATTCAATGTGGATATTTTTGCTTCTGAAACTGGAACCGATCGAAAAATCATCATAGAGAATCAGCTGGAGGATACCAACCATGACCATCTGGGCAAGCTAATTACTTATGCATCTGGTAAGTCGGCAGATGTGATTATTTGGGTGGTAAAGCATGCACGTGAAGAACATAAGGCTGCAATTGAATGGTTAAACAACCACACCGATGAAAAGGTGGGATTTTTTCTTTGCGAGATCAAGTTGTATCGAATCGGCAATTCGGAACCGGCGGTAAAGTTTGAAGTTATTGAAAAACCGAATGACTGGACAAAGGAAGTAAAGAAGAGTGACTCTGCAAATGCAACTCAGCAGCAACGCTATGATTATTGGGTGTCATTTCAGGATTACGCTTTTCAGAATGAACAGTTTGCAAAGAACTTCAATCGCAGAAAACCGTCTATGGATCATTGGATGAACTTCAGCGTAGGTTCTTCTGCCTGCCATATTGCCGTATCGCAGATTCAGAAACGGAACGAACTGGATGTGGAACTGTATATCAGTGAGGATAAAGACCTGTTTCACTCTCTCTTCGATAATAAGGCTGCCATAGAATCCGATGCCGCTTTGACCTTTGACTGGCGGGAACTGCCGGAGCGCAAGGCAAGCCGCATCGTTATCGAAAAGGGCGTGACCTTCGGAGACAAAAGTCAATGGAATGCACAGTTTGATTGGATTATTGATGTCATGCTCAAAATGAAGAAAGCGTTCAAGAAGTATTTATAATTTATCCTATTTGAGGGAGATGAAACAGAATGGGTGAGAAAGTATATAAGCCAATTGTAAAAGATGGGAATCACCTCCTCCGTTCCAAGGATAATCCAGACCGCGTGAGAGGATTGACGCGGGACGAAAATAATCAGAATCCGGATATCATTGAGTGGGAAGAATACGATGTAGATGATTTACGGAGTGATGATTATGCTCCGTACCCTTATGAAGAGCAGCGCGTCCAATTAACACCGGAGCAGGAAGAATTTGCACAGCAAATCGGAGAAGCCTTGGGTGCGGTTATTGTAGCCGGAGGAATTTTGCTGTTCCGAGAGGTTATATCTCCTTGGTGGAAAAATACAGCATGGCCTTGGGTCAAGGCAAAGGGACATGATATAAAAAAAGCTGTCGGCGGAAAAAAAGAGCAAAAAGCTACTACAACAGCAAAAACCACAATAAAAAAACAAACTGAGCCAGATAGACGTCTTGCTGATGTTTCTTCACAGATTGATAAGGCATTTGAGCAGTTTTACTTCGAGATGGATGAAGAGGAAAACAAGGTTCACATGATGAGACTGGTCTATCATATGCTTGGTGTAGTAAATGAAATCCGAATAATCAGTAACGCTCGAATCAGGAAGGATTGCAAATCAGAAGAACTGTGCATTGAATGGCAGAAAGAAGTTGAGAAGTTTCTCTCTGAAAAAGTGGCTGCCGGTTTAGACCAGTTGCTTTCAAATAATAATCTTCATTTGGATTTAAATACATCAAGGGAATTGTTTTCATTGACTGGCGGAGGGGTTCGGCTCAATGGTGAGTACGTTCCTGTACAGGCAATTAAAATTGATGAAGCATTAAAGGCAATCCCAATGTCAGAATCATAACGTATAGAGGTTATGAGTAACGGAAAGAAAGGAGGTGTCGCCGATGTACGCATAAGCAACGTTAAAAAGGAATATCATACCTCATAACGTTGCACACCGAATCGTTAACAGGGGTGTGCAAAAATGCACATGTGCGGGTGCATCGTTACGGAGTAAAAAATATGTTCCGTTAAATTGTATCAATTTAGATACGGCAACCGACCCATGCTCCGGTTCCGGTCATATTCTTGAATATATGTTTGATGTGTTGATGAAGATTTATGAATCCTATGGCTATACTACTCGTGAAGCAGTAGCAAGCATTGTAGAGAACAATCTTTACGGGCTGGATATTGATGATCGTGCGGCGCAGCTGGCTTACTTTGTGGTAATGATGAAAGCCCGTCAATATGACAGACGTTTTTTTAATCAAAAAGATGATAATGGAAATATTAAAGTTTTACAGCCACATGTGCATGTTGTTGTAGAGAGCGGACATACAGATAAAAACGGAAAAAACATAAAAATTACGATGAATATATGCTTGAGCATTTTTGTAATGGGGATGAAAAACTCAAAATTGCTATGTATAGTATTATCAGCGAATTATATGATGCAAAGGAATATGGTTCGATTGTAACCGTAACACCACAAGACTGGACTGCACTGTATAGTAGATTTGCAGAAATCAAGAATGATATACATTTGTATGATGAAAAAGCATGGAATAAATTGTTATTGTTGGTGCAGGTGGCGGAGGCGTTGGCTCAGAAGTATGATGTAGTTGTGACGAACCCGCCGTATATGGGGGCATCCAATATGAACCCGAAATTAAATGATTTCATTAAAAAAAATATGCAGATTATAAAAGTGATTTCTTTTCATCGTTTGTAATTCATGGTTCTGAGATGACTAAAAAATCTGGATATTGCGGATTTTTTACACCGTATGTTTGGATGTTCATTCAGAGTTATGAGAAAATGCGTAATTATCTGTATGAACAAGCAACGATTGAAACATTGATTCAGTTTGAGTATTCTGCATTTGAAGAAGCAACTGTTCCAGTATGTACTTTTGTATTTCATAATACATCTACTGTTAAGAAAAATGGTTGTTATTTACGGCTTGTAGATTTTCGCGGTGGAATGGAAGTCCAGCGACAGAAAATGTTGGCAGCAATTGCGAATCATGATTGTGGATTCTATTATGAGCAAAGTACGAACAATTTTTCTAAAATTCCGGGAAGTCCAGTGGCATATTGGTTTAAAAATTTTGAAATATTTAATTTTCAGAACCTGTCATCATTATTAAAGTCTGGAGGAAGAATCAAAACACACGATAATAATTTGTATGTTAGAAATTGGTGGGAGCCTTGCAAAAATGGGAATAGGTGGGTTCCGTATGCTAATGGGGGCGAGTATCGGAAATGGTATGGAGATTATTTAGATGTTGTAGATTGGTCTGAAAAGGCTCGCGAATTTTATGGAAGTCACGGTGGATTGTGCAAAGATATATTTTGGTTTAAAGAAGGATTAACATGGGGAGCGATTACATCTGGTGATAATAGTTATAGAATAAAACCAGAACAATATATGTTTAGTTCTGCATCTCCGACAGTATTTACAAATTCCTTTACTTGTGATATGTCCGTATTGGCATTTTTAAATACAAAAGTTGCAAAATTTATTTCAAAAATAATCAATCCGACTTTGAACCAAAATGTTAATGATACATTAAGGCTTCCATATTGTGGATTTGCTGAAACCGCTTCTGATTATGCATTAAGAAGCTGTGAAATTTCAAAAGTTGATTGGGATTCTTTTGAGACGTCATGTGACTTCAAGCGCCATCCACTGATTCGTAAAGTTTCTACCATTGCCGAAGCTTTTGACCAGTGGCAGACTGAATGCAACAACCGGTTTAACCAGCTGAAAGCCAATGAAGAAGAACTGAATCGTATATTCATCAACATTTATGTTTTGCAGGATGAGCTGACACCGGAAGTTGATGATAAGGATGTTACAGTTCGCAAGGCTGATCTTGGCAGAGATATTCGCTCTTTCATTTCCTATGCAGTTGGTTGTATGTTTGGTCGTTATTCATTATATAATGAGGGGCTTTTGTACGCAGGTGGTTCGTGTGGGGACTTTGGAAGTCTTGTAGAAAAAATACAGGATTATCTTCATAAGCAGGGAAAATCACGTTTCCCGGGAAATGAGTTTTATCCTGATGCAGATAACATCATTCCGGTATGCGACGATGAATACTTTGAGGATGATATTGTCGGTCTGTTTGTGGAATTTGTGAAAACTGTTTACGGTACAGATACCTTAGACGAAAACCTGAAATTTATTGCCGATGCTCTGGGAGGCAAAGGATGGCCGAAAGATGTAATTCGGAATTATTTCCTGAGTGACTTCTATTCTGATCATTGCAAAATTTATCAGAAACGCCCGATTTATTGGCTGTTTGACAGTGGCAAAAAGAATGGCTTTAAGGCTCTGATTTATATGCACCGCTATCAGCCGGACACCATTGCTCGTATTCGTACCGACTATGTACATGAGCAGCAGGCTCGTTATCGCACTGCTATTGCCGATCTGGAACAACGTATTGCCAATGCTTCCACTGGCGAGCGTGTGAAGCTAAACAAAAAGCTGACCACTTTACAGGCACAGGATACCGAAATCAGAACCTACGAGGAAAAGATTCATCACCTTGCTGACCAGATGATTTCTATTGATCTGGACGATGGTGTGAAGAAGAATTATGCAATTTTCCAGGATGTTTTGGCTAAAATAAAGTAAGGAGTGATAGTTATCGAATCGAAACAAAAAAAATCTGTTCTTTTAGGGAATGGAATAAATATACAGTTTGGTGGAAAAGCCTATTCAAATAGGTTTATTTTATCAAGAATTATATTTAATGCACTGTGTGATAAGTATGATAGTCTTTTTGAAGGTAGGCTGTCGGGAAGTGAAATTGAACAGATATTTCGAGGACTTCTTCCTACTGCAAATGCTGTGCTTGATGGAAAATATGATAAAATCAATGCTGACGATGAAGTGAAAAGAGCTGTAATGGAGTTCAAGGTACAAAACGTAGAACGCAGCAAATTTGAGCATTATTATGAAATTCCATTGGAAGATTGGTTTCTGTTACTTCGATTATTCTTCTTGAATAATTCAGATTTGAGTGATATGTGGAAAGCATCGAAACAAGGATTTGAATGGTTGATTCTGGATGCTATCTACAATGATGGCAAAATTCAAGAAATTTATCAAAAAATGAAAAAGCCTGTAAAACGTTTTTTCAAATCGTTTGATTCGATATTTACATTGAATTACGATAATAATATGGAAAGGCTGACCAATAAAACAATTTATCATTTACATGGGGATTATTCTGTTCTTGCAGATTTTGAAAATCCTGAAACAGTTCAGGGATTTTTGAATAAGCAAAACGGAAAAATCGTTATGAATCCAGATTATCCGCAATGTTATTGTAATGCGCTACTTAATTTTAGTGGACAGAATAAATATAAAGAAGCGCAGGATAAAGTGAAAGCAATTGACGTACTTCAAAGGCTAAAGCAATTACATGACACGGATATAGAGGAATTTGAAATAATAAGAGCAGGTGTAGAGTTAGAAAAAGTTCAAATTATAGATACTTATATCAAACATCCAGAACTGAAAATTGCCACGGATTATCATTTTGAGGAACTTGAAAAACTTTCAGGTGAATTGCATATCATAGGACTTTCACCGCAGAATGATAGTCATATATTTGCTTGCATAGAAAAAAGCTCATTAGATAAAATTGTTTTCTATTCGTATGGTGAGCCACCAAAAAAATTGCCATTGACTAAACCATATGAATTTGCGGATATTAAGCAGTTATGGAAGTCATTGGATGCGAATCAGCCACAATATAATTGTGGTAGAAAATATCCAGATTCTGATGAAGCTAAAAAGTTTTTTGAACTTTTTAATGCATTATCCCTTGATCCGATTACAAAGGAAGAAATTGAGAAAGAAGCAAATTCAATTCCTGAATACATGGTAATGCCATTATGCAAAGAAGCTATGAATTTGATTAAGGTTCAGGCAAAACCAAAGAGTGAAGAAGAACTTATGAAACAGTTTAGAATGGTTAGTAGAATTGCTTTAAGAGAAGGAATTTATCCATCTGCTTTTTATTTAATTTTAATAGACAATTTACCTAAGTTGTCGTAAAAGAAGGGCTTGACTATTATGACGGATGAGAAAATCTGTGTTTTGCATTGAAAATGTAGCAGCAAAGCTTGAGGGATGCAGAGCGTGTCCATCAGGTAATCCGTCATGGTGTTTCCAATATGCACTGCATGAGCGATGCGTATCTGGCAGAGGAACTGGAGCAAGAATATGTTGAAAAGATTTTGACAAATAGTCAATAAATGATATTTAATGCTTGAAAGAGATATGAATATTTTACGTTTGGCATTTATTCGCGATGAGGTATTACTAAATGATTGATTTTGACAATCCGAATACTTTTCCAAAAGAATTGAAAAATTGGGGAACTGAATTTGAAAAGATGATTCTAAGAAAAGTAAATACGAATAACATTGAAGAGGGGTGGCAAATTGAACATCAGTTGCAGGGGATTAGAGTCGGTGAATCGAAGTTGGTTACTGATTTTGTTAAAGAAAATATGGATATAGAAATTGTAGTATGTCATTGTGCGCGTATTTTAGACGAAAATGAATATTGGAAACATGGTCTTGTGACTGCTGGAGGGAAAAATAATGCTGGAGAGAGGCGATTACGAAAACTCCTTGTCGATATAGGCTTAGATGAAGATAAAATAGAAGAAGTTTTTTCACATGTATATTATCTGTGGAATTGTAACAAACAATCCAAAACAAAATCGGTACATTTTTTTATTGATAAAAGTCAAGTATATAAGAATGATCAATTAAACCATTTTGCAATCAATTTAGGGGGCGAAATTTTGCGATGGTCTTTGAAAGCGATGGATAGGGATCTGTATAAAGAAGAACCTTATAAGCGTCTATGGATTATGGGAACTCCATGTGTAATAACATTTAAGGTTAAATTAGATGATATTTATGAGACAGATCGCAATAGTTTAATTGCTGAAATAGTCAAATACAACATAATGAAAGATATTTTTGGCTTTGATTATGAATTTAAATTTACAGGAATGACAGTGGGAGATGTTCCACCGGAAAATATTTTAAGCATTGAGGAAATAAGAGATTATATACAAATGCAAGAAAAATATCCTGATTATAAGGGATTTTATGATGAATTGAAAAGTTAAATTACTTATGTAGACGTGAAAATATATCAATTAACAACGAAGGGAAGAATTCGATGGGAGAGAAATTCCATTTTCAAGCAAAAGGAATGCCACTCATAAAATTCCAAGATGCAGACAAGATTAAAAGTTTGCAATCGGGTAAGATTTATGCGAAAACCCTTGGATATTATCGTAAAAGAGAAGAAGAAACCGGCGATTGTGAAGTTGGGGACAAATATGAAGCTATGATTCATATTAACGAAGCTACGATCTATTTCCCCGATACTGGAGAATCAGTGGCAGTTAATGATGATTTGATAAAAACATCTGAATCAAACGATTTCGTTTTCTGTATGTTGGGTGTAAATCCAAAGGATGAAAAATTTAGATTTACAGATAAACAAAAAGAAAAAATGCTTTCGTTTGGTGATACGGCATTAGTTGTTTTAAATCAGGATGAATTTATTCACAGGGTAAAAGTAGCGGCTGAAAAAGCAGGTTATAAAGTCTATTTTAAGTCGGTTCAATACTATAATCCAACTATTGATGGCGGGAATATGCTGATTTCATTACTTGTGGGAATGTGGAATATTGCCTTTTGGAAACGTGATTCTTATACTTATCAACAAGAAGTGAGATTTGTATTTACGCCAGGTGATGAAAAGATAGATCATATTGAATTAGATATTGGTGATATTAGTGATATTACAGCAATCATTCCTGCTAAAACAGCATTATCAGCAATAGTAGAAAAAGCGGATTCTTCAGAACCAGAAAGTGGTTTATAATAATTAGGTGGCGAATGTTGCCAAAGAGAGCGAGGTGTTATGATGACCATAGAAGAAATTCTTGCAGGAGAATCGAAGAATGTGGAGTTCAAAGAGAACCTGCCGGAGAAAAGTATCAAATATATGAAGTCTGTGGTTGCCTTTGCAAACGGAACCGGAGGAAAAATCATTTTTGGAATTGCCGATAAAACCAGAGAGGTTGTTGGCTTTGACAAGGAAGATGTGTTCAAGAAAATGGATGCCATTGCCAATGCCGTATCAGACAGCTGTGAACCGGCAATCATCCCGGATATTACTTTACAGACGGTTGATGGTAAGACTGTCATTGTGGTAGAGGTTTCTGAGGGCAGACAGCGTCCATATTATATCAAAGCCCTTGGCAGAGATGGAGGTGTATATGTTCGTGTTGCCGGAACTACCCGCCTTGCCGACGAGTATATGGTAAAGGAGCTACTGTTTGAGGGCAGTAACCGTTACTACGATCAGGCTTTGTGTACGGGACTGAATATCACGGATGAAGATATTGACGCTCTTTGCAAAGCGATGAAGGAGCAGGCAATCAAAAACGCACACTCTGAGGAACAGAAAGCATCCATCAAAGATGTCGGCAGACAGCAGCTGCGTTCATGGGGTGTTTTGATTGAGCGTGATGGAAAAGATTATCCGTCCAATGCCTTTGCTATTTTGACTGGTAACGGTGGGCTTCATGTTGCAACGCAATGTGGCGTGTTCAAAGGTACAACGAAAGCGGTATTTGTTGACCGTAGAGAATATACCGGTCCGCTTTGGGAGCAGATAGATGAAGCATTTCAGTTTGTTTTGAGAAATATTCATCTGGGTGCTACCATTGTAGGAATTTATCGGCAAGATATATATGAGATTCCACCGGATGCCATTCGTGAGTTGATTATCAATGCCATGGTACATCGTAGTTATCTGGATCATGGTACGATACAGGTTGCGGTATATGACAACCGATTGGAAATCACTTCTCCTGGGAAACTGCCAATGGGACAAACGATGGAGCGTATGAAAGAAGGCTATTCTAAAATCAGAAATGAAGCTCTTGCTCATGCGTTTGCTTACATGAATCTGATCGAGCATTGGGGAAGCGGCATTCCGAGAATTATTGATAAAGTAAAAGCTGCCGGACTGCGGGAGCCGGAGTTTATTGGTGGCGAAGTTGATTTGCGTATCAATATTTATCGAGGTCAGGTTGATACAAATAACGCCATGATTAACGCCAATGACACTAAAGATGGCGTTAATGGCGTTGATTATGGCGTTAATGATGCCGGAAATGGAACTAATGGCGTTGAAGTGCCACTTAATAAGGAACAGGCACAGATAGAAAAATTGTTGCAGATTATAGAGAAAAATCCATCTGCAACACAGGCATATTATGCAGAAGAGATAGGCGTGTCGAAAAGAACGGTTTCTCGAATGTTTGTTTCTTTACAGGAAAAAGGTATATTGGTACAGAGCGGAACAAAGCGAAAAGCTAATTGGACAGTTATAAGGTAGGAGGAGCAGCATGGATACAGACAAAATAATACAAGACTTGAACCGCAGATTTGCTGCACCTTTGCCGGAGTTTTATCAGCGTCGTATTATCTTCTGGTATGATGTAAGGAATTTGAGGATAAGATGGACGAAGTGGTTCTGGAAAATGCAAAGGTGATTGCTTTGACTGGCAATAATGCGTTTTCTGTAAAGAAACTGCTTTCGGTAGATGATTTGACCACAAACTATCTGGTTTACAGTCCATTAGCATATAATCGACCGGAGGATAACTGGCTTTTGGATGTGGAACTTTATAGTGAGGAATTCCGGGCCGATCTGATTTCTATTTGGATGGATGAGATGGGCATTGCATCGAATCCGGACATGCGGAAGCAGGTCAAAAATTATCGTGATTATTTTAAGGCAATAGATCGCAGGTCAAAAATCATCAGACAGAATAAAATCCCTATAAATTCGGCACAGTTGCACATGGCTGTCATGGCGGCAATTTGCGGCTTGAAAGCTGCACAGCCGAATATGATTCTCCGCAGCGTGTTCCGTGCCGGACTGGATTTGAAGAACAATACTATTTATCAGGATTTTGTAAAATATCATGCTGACGGTGCATTCTGGGCAATGGTTCGCCAGGGCTGCGGATTTGTGGAGGAAGAACCAGACCTCGGACGGCTGGCAATTCATTTGTTGTTGACTGCTGCTACCCGTACCATGCGGCAGGAATATCTTGCCGGACTGGATAGCTTTATTTCTATGCCGCATCAGGCATATTGCTATGATTTTATTTCCGAGTGGCTTCACAGCGAGGATATTCAGCAGTTATCTGATGTTGCACGGTATGTTGAGGATGAAGCCCGTCTGCATCAGCGGTTTGAAAAACTGACAGTGGACGATCTGGCAGGAACGGAATGTTTCCCGTGCATCAACGAAGTGATTCTGATAAAGCTGATGACAGAAATCAGCGACCACATCATTGATGTGGATACCATAACTTCTACCGTTGAAAAGCGGAGAACCTGTGCGTGGTATGAGCCGTTTGAAAATTTCTATGATGGTATCTTGCAAGTGGCGAATATGCAGAGCTTCTTCAAGGAACACTCCGCCGGATTCCATACCGCCGAAGCAAAAGGCATCTGGAAAGAATATACGGAAAGCTACTATCAGATGGATACCTATTACCGTTTGTTCCATCTGAGTTTCCAAAAGAGCCTGGAGACTTCCAATATTCTGCTGGATGATTTGTTTAAGCACGTTGTTGATAAAGTGGAAGGACTCTATACGCATTGGTTCTTAGGCGAGCTGGGTAATAACTGGTCGGATGTGTGTGCAGATGAACTGGCAACCTACGGCAAGGTTCTGGAAGTGCCACAGCAGGAAGCATTTTATCGTTCCCGCATTAAGACTTCGGATACCAAGGTATTTGTGATTATTTCAGATGCTATGCGGTATGAAGTGGCAGCAGTTATGGCAGACCAGCTTCAGAGAGAAACCCAGAGCAAGGTTTCCATCAGCAGTATGCAAAGCATCTTCCCTTCTATTACAAAGTTTGGTATGGCAGCGTTATTGCCGCATAAAGAACTGACGGTAGAAGTTCGGAACGATGTTTTGACGGTTCTGGCAGATGGGCAGTCTACGGCAAGCACTTACCGGGATAAGGTTTTGAAATCAGAAGATCCGGCAAGCGTGGCTTTGAAATACAATGACATCATTGCCATGAAACGAGCAGAACGAAGTGCGTTGGTAAAGGGCATGGATGTGGTTTATATTTACCACGATACCATTGATGAAGCTAGCCACACTTCGGACACCGCTGTTTTTTCTGCCTGTGATAAGGCAATTTCAGAACTGAAGAACCTTGTGCGTATTATTGTAAATGAATTTGGTGGCACGAATATTTTGATTACGGCTGACCATGGATTCCTATATACCTATAGTCCTTTGAAAGAAGAGGATAAGGTAGATAAAAGAGTTTTTTTTGATGTAGATGTCGCGAACTCTGACGCTATAAAAAAAGAAAGCAACAGGCGATGTGTGGAATATGGAAGAAGATATGCAATTATGCAGAAAGGTGTACAGCCTGATTATTTGATGCCTGTAAAATTTTTGGACGGAAATACAGAATTTGATGGATTTACTCCAAGGGAAAGTATCCGGATCAAGATGAGTGGTGGCGGTATGAACTTTGTGCATGGAGGTATCAGCTTGCAGGAAATGGTTGTTCCGGTGATCGAGTACCATTATCTTCGCAATGATTCTATGGAATACAAGCGTAATAAACAGAAATATGACACCAAGCCGGTAACAGTCAATTTGCTGTCCGCAAACCGTAAAATCAGCAATATGATTTTCTCATTGAATTTCTATCAAAAGGATGCAGTTAGTGCAAATCGTGAAGCGGCTACGTATCAGGTTTACTTTACGGACGAAAACGGCAGGCAGATCAGTGATGTTCAGAAGATTATTGCAGATAAGACCAGCGACAACGGTGCAGAAAGAACTTTTCGCTGTCAGTTTAACTTGAAATCTCTGAAATACAGTAATACCGCTACTTACTATCTGGTAATTGAAGATGAACAGGGATTGCAGATGCCGCAGCGTGAACCGTTTCAGATTGACATCGCCTTTGCGGTGGATGAGTTTAATTTCTTTAGTTAATACCGCAGGAGGATAGGAAGATGGAGCAATTTACAGAGGGTGAAAGCACCCGTGAAGAAATAAAGGATAAGCTCCGCCAGAACTTTGACGGTAAGATTGTTCGGAAAGACCTGACAAAGAAAATCAAGGAAGGGGCAAATGTTCCGGTTTATGTCCTTGAGTTTTTGCTGGGGCAGTATTGCAGCTCAGATGATGAAACAGTCATTGAAAAAGGCGTACAGAATCCTTACCGGGAAGAAAAGCAGGGAAGTAGATATTGACAGCTATGTGATCAACATGGCATGGAATGATAAATGTTCATTTTTCGAACGGATGGCTCGATATGAGGTAAGAATGTTAAAAGAATCTAGGAGAAAGGAGAAGGAATAGGGGCGGAAAGCATTGTTAATTGGGGGACAGGCAGAAATCCCTAAAGAAAATGAATGCCTGAATTAAGGAAAAATTATGAAAATCGCAAAGTATATTGTCCGGACTGCGGAAAATATCTTGTGACCTGTAAAGAAACGAAGGCATTGGAAATCTCATGCACCAGATGCCGGGCGGCACTGATCGTAAGAGTACAGGGACTGGAACTGACGATTTTCCATGAACGAAGAAAAAAGAAATAACATGAGGGGAACAATTAAATAAAGAGTGAGGTGTTGCCGAACAAGGTGAATGGGGCACAAGATCCCAAAGACCGGCGGTAGCTGCCAAGAGTTTGTTATGTGTTGAATTTAGGACAATACTACTAGGAACCGACAAAACGGAAATAAAAAGGTCAGTGGCATCTGCTGATTTATTTATGGTTCGTTTTGTCGGCTTTTTTATTTCCGGTTTCGGAAAAATGGAGGAAGCAATGTATAAGTATTATTATGATGCAAGGGAGATGGGGAGAAGAATTAAAGAGGTAAGGCGAAGATGCAGGATGACGCAGGAACAGCTTGCGGAACATCTGATATTGACTGCAGAAAGCGTGTCAAACATCGAAAAGGGCAAAACCGTGTGTATGCCGGAGCATGTGATCCGGATCTGTGAGCTGTTTGAGGTGACGGCTGATCATTTGTATTTCGGTGGGGAGGTATGGGAGCCGGAGAAATATACGGATCGGATGTGCGCGATCGGGGCTATGCTGGAAAAATGTTCGGATAGTCAGTTGAAGAAGATTGAGAAGGTGATTGAGGTTTTGGTTTTGGAGTGAGGGGGAAGGGAGAAAACTACAGGTATACCATGTCTTCTGTTCGGCTTTATGACCAGTGGGGCATAGGAATATGTTGTTTGTGGGACAAAAAGACATAAAAAACAATGATAATAATAGTATATACGATAAAAGAGTCATCTTGTGTACCAAAAATATTCGTATTATAATTGCTTGCATATAAAGGAGGGGATGAAGAATGCTTACAGAAAATCAAATGACAATTATTAATACCTATGTGAATGAAAAATATTTTGATAAAGAAAAACTGATAAAGTATCTTAACTTGCATGAAATAGTTGGAAATGAAATTTTTGATTATGTAGATAGGAAGAATAGAAAACTTAGCCGAAAGGAAGCACATGATCCAATATTAGACGGTGAAGAAGGTTATATTCCTATTGATGTTGAAACATTTGTTAGGAGAATTCCATTTTATTTTTATACTTGGGATGGTGCGATGAACACGCATGGAGAAACCATAGGAGATGTTTTGCAGAGTAAGTGGTGCGAAATGGAAACAGGAGAAATGTCATTAGAGGATATATATGAGGCATTAGAATATCTGTTTTATGAAAAAGGAATCTCACCTTATGACATTTTTAATTACAACACAGAACAGACTGGCTTGGTGACAGAAGAGTATTTTTTTCAGTGGGTAGAGTATATTCATTTTTGTGAGCAGCTCGAATGGAATGATATAATGCCAGATAATTTCATAGTTGCATATAATCTTGCTAGAGAAAAATTAGGATTAGAACCTATTATATTTACCCCGGATTGGGATATATGTATGGAAAAACCATATGAGAGATATAATGCAATTTTAAAATTTGAAGGTGTTTTTCCTTGTGATGAACACGGAAATCCAATAATGAGATGGATAGGGTTGAAAGTAGTAAATGCTGGAAAGATAACGGGTGGAAGTGTTAAAGCGAGAAAAGGACATTTAAAAATAGAAATAAAACCCGACACAGTAGTTTATTATAAAGATACATTTGATGATGGAGAAGAGTTCTGGAATCAAGTATACGCAGGACCGTTAACAATGGAATTTGATTATGAAGTCTTAAAAACAAGAAGAGAGGAAATGGGGTACTCGCAAAAGGATGTTGCTAAAGCTGTTGGTACAAATTTAAGAACCTATCAGAAATGGGAATATGGAGAAACACAACCTAATTGTTATTTTTTATTAAGACTTATGAATTGGTTGGATATCTCGAATATACAAGATACAATACTCTTTGATATTCCTGAAGAGTAGTATATTTCGGAGGTGAAGTATGGAAACCAGATAAATATACGGATTGGGCTATGCTGGAAAATGTTTGGATAGTCAGTTGGAGAAGATTGAGAAGGTGATCGCGGTTTCGGTTTTGGAGTAAGAATGGCGTTTTCCTATATTTTCCGATTTAAAAATTCCGCAATGTATGATAAAAATATGAGAGAAACATTTTGCAATAAATTTGCAGGAAGCAGAAAGGATGTAAACATGAAAAATTTGAGATTTGATGATTTATATTCTCCAGAATATTATATGGATGTTCCTGGAAATGATGGAAGGATAGCAATAAAGAAGTTTAATGATGCGAGAGATACGATGGCAATGGCTCATTTTTCTCTGTCTTATATCGAGGATACACCAAGTGATGAGTTAGGAAAAAATTTTGCTAAGACAATTCATCTTCGCCATGCTATTGAAGATTTAAATAGTTCTTTTGACTTGTTGCTTCAAATTCCATGGTTCTATTTTAGAATATGGGCAGAATTTAATAGGAAAGGATCGCTTCGAACAAAACAGTTAAAAAATAGAAATGAGATAACAAGAAATACACAGGACTGGGTGCTCTTTGCTGAAAGGGATTGCGAGTATAGAAAAGTAATGGAGTATCTGCATGCTACATCTAATCCGCTTGAAACAAAAATGAAGGTTTTTTCTTCTGAATATATTGAGGGAACTGATAAAACATTTACAGTGCGTTCATTGTGTAATGCTTTAAAACATAATCACGCATTGAGTTTTGAAGAGTTATATGAACCATATGATTTTTTGCTAAACATAAATGGGCAAAAAATTAATTTGCGAGAGGAACATATGGGGGTGAGATTCAAACAAAAAATCTTAGAAAAAGATAATCCGGATATCGTAGTGGGCGAAATAAAATATGATTATTCGGATGATTTTTCTATAGATTATGAATATATGCAGGGGGAATCTTTTAGATATGAAGATTGCGTTGATGCAAAATATCGATTGAAGATTCAAGATGTTTATAAAGAGTGTTGCAAATATTTTGACGCACTTGTTGAGCTGTTTGAAGAAGTATATAATCAAATTTATCCACAGATTGGTTTACTCCCAACTCTTGTGGGAGAGAATGGAAAGCCTAATATAAAATCAAGTGTGAATAGTATTAGCATGAATGATTATTTTACTGTGGTGTAGATGAGTAAAATTTGTAGAATGAATAGAGGTATAAAATTTATGAGGAAGGTTAATAGGTATGGATATTACTGAAAATGATAAAGAACATTTGATTTTATAATTAGAAAAACTGACAGGGACAAGACCCTTGTTTTATTTAAAGTTCTGTGCAGAAAGACAATATGCAGAAGAAGTATGTGCAGGAAAATTGTATGCAAATACTCCAAAATATTTTAGAGAACAAGAAATTGCTTCTGGCGAGAGAGGACAAGGAGATAGGTTTGAATTGCTTTCAATTATTGAGACTCAAGGTGTAACAGTGTGTGATGCTGAAACTAATAAGGTTTTAATGGCGGCACCCCAAGGGACATTGAGAATTCAATTCAAAGATGATGATGTTATTCCTATGGTTTCTTTTGTAGGTTTGACATTGAGAGATATGGATTTAATATATGCTGATGAAAGTCGTGCGGATTTTATATTTCCGTTTACAGATGAAGAATATAGTTCGATGGTAAATAGATTCGGAAAGTATTGTGTTATATTAAACGGAAAAGAATTGGAGCAGCATATATCAAATTATTGTAATTCATGTGGTTGTGATTATGTTTTTGATAAGATTGAATATTGTGAGCAATATCGTATAGACAGACTGCAGGCATTTAATAAGAGTGCAAAAGAAAGATTTTTATATAAAAATAGCGATTTGTCTTATCAAAGAGAGTTTAGACTTGCAATAGCACATGAAATTCCAGAAGACCATTATATAAATATAGGTGATTTATCTAATACAAAAATATTTATTACAGATGAGTTGAAAGAAATTAAATTTTCAATTGGGTATATTTCACATCAAATAGATGAGGAGATGATTTAGTGATTTCAATGGTTATTTTTGAAATAAAAAGCAATGTAAGAACTTGGAGTGATCAGGTTATTTCATTTTCGACAAAAGAAATGAAAAATGTCTCAATAAACATAAAAGATACAAAGTGTGAATTATCAGTAGAAGGAAATAACGAAAATGACAATTTAAGAAATATAATTGTGATATGGGAACTACTTGTATGGGAGGATGGATATTTCTATAAGCCAATTAATTATTTTGTTGAAGATAAAGAAAAGTCAGTAGGTACTTTATTATCAATTAATTGCAGAATTACGGATAAAAAGTGGATTTCAAGTGCTGTTTTATTGTGTAGGGGACAAAGACAAATCAATGAGAATATAATAGATAACTATAAGAAAATTAGATACTTAGATAGGAAAGAACAGTCGATGAATGCTTCTATGTTTTCTTCGTTCTTTTATTTGATATCGGAGTCATATGCTGACATAAATTTGGAACATAGATTAGTCTTGTTAATGCATATATGTGATGGATTTGCTATTGAATATTATAATGGTAGTAAACAAAATAATTCCGGAAATATTAATATCATTCTTAAAAAAATAAATTCAGTTAAATATAAACAAGGTGCATCTTTGCTAGGAATAGATTCAACTAAAGCAATGAATGCGTTAGGAGAAACAAGGAACGAATTGACGCATTATAAATACAAGGAAAATAGTTTGGGGTCGTACATTAGTAATTCAGATACAGAAACTGATAACATGGTAAATTTATATGCATTTTATGTCTTAGTGATTGCATTGCGAATAGCTGTATTGGAAGTCATTGGAGTAAATGTTTCTGATAATATTAAGAATTATGTGATGGATGAGCATTTAGATTGGATAAAACTAGAAAAACATATTGATGAAGAATGTGTTCTTCCAATGAATGTTTTCCGCCAAATGGTAGAGAAACTTCAAAATCAGGAGCAAAAATTTTAGTAATTAGAAAATAGCCTAGAATTGATCTGCAGGTAACTGAAAATGACTGTCTATTTTTAATCAAAGGCAGTAAAATATTATTTGCTTCCGAAAACAGAATTAAAGAAATCATACTATATAAAGATGAAGGAATGATGCAAAGATTAGAGATTGAATCAAATGATTCGGTCTCTTTTTTTAATGCATTTTTATATTCAGACTCAAAATCTCGAATGACATTCGGGGTTTTACTGCAGAACCCCGAATATCATTCGATTAAATGTGGGCTACATCTCGTTTACAATAGAGCCATGTCCGGGACAGATGAAATCTATTGTAAACGAAATTGGAGGAGACATTTATATGAATGCAGTTGCAGCGCAAGAAACATTTAATCTGCAAATTACGCTTAAACGGAATGCCAGTTCCGCTACTGCGGAACGGCTATTCCATTTTTAACGGTACG
>OIYG01001242.1_pt1 | contig 20001 bp, 17 predicted proteins | sample 1587861 | NCBI WGS metagenome assembly OIYG01 (sample SAMN03283272) | human gut metagenome | biome: human-associated habitat; material: feces | host: Homo sapiens | place: Peru | collected 2012 | reverse complement strand
TGGGTAATGCACACTTCTGGCGTGCATACGCTTACTACTATCTGGTACGTGTATTCGGTCCTGTTCCATTGATTACTGGTACTGATATTACCCAGTTGGATGTTGCTCCATCAAGTGTAGCAGACGTATATGACCTGATTGTTTCAGACTTGAAGGCAGCTGTCAACGAGCTTCCTACCAAGTATGAGAAGGAGCCTAGCCGCTTGTTCGGAGTTGATATTTGGACTACCAAGCAGGCAGCACAATCTACATTGGCAGCTGTTTATATGTCTATGGCAGGTTATCCTCTTAATAAGGGTACAGAGTACTACAAGCTCGCTGCAGAACTGGCTAAGGATGTCATTGACAACAACCATACATATGGTTTCATCCTGAATCCAGACTGGAAGGATGTTTACTCTATGGGCAACAACTACAACATGGAAACCGTGCTCGGTATCAACAACGACGCCAAAGGTTGGTGGGATCATGATTCTCAGCTTTCTTCTTGCTGCCGTTTCGAAAGTCTCGGTGATGGTGGTTGGGGTGACGCCTGGGGTGAGATCGCTTTTTGGAAGAGATATCCAGCAGGTCCACGTAAGGACGCCATCTATGCTCCTAAGATTACATTCCAGGATGGTTCTGTAATTACTGCAGATTGTGATTGGTGGGAAATTCCTTCAGAAGATAAATGGGTTCCTGTTACAATGAAGACTAACCCTGAAGATCTCGCAAAACAGATTAAGGAATTGGATGAAAAAATCAAAGAAGAGAAGGATAGTCCTAAGAAGACTATTAGAAAGGTCGATGGCAAATACGAAAAGCTCTTGTTCGAAAAGGGCAAGAAATGTGTTAAGGAGTATCACCCTATGTTCACTATCTTCACTGTAAACAGTGATGCTGAAGGTAACATGCTTCGCGCGCCTTACGATTATACAGCTCCTAACTGGGGTGGTATGGTTAACGACCGCCGTCACAACCTTATCCGCTATTCAGAGGTACTCCTCTGGTATGCTGAGAGTGCAGCCCGTGCTGGTCTCTCTGACTTGACAGAAGCTAAGAAATGCTTGAAGCAGGTTCGCAGCCGTGCCGTAAATTCTGCAGACGTAGATAACGTTACTCTTAGTGATGGTTCTATCGTGAACATCGACAACATGAGCGCAGCTCAGCTGGCTGAGGCTTGCTACATTGAGCACGGATGGGAAGTTGCCGGTAACTGGGTTTCTATGGTTACCCGTCGTTCTGACGAGCTTCGTATGAACGAGTTGAAGAAGAACTTCGACTACCGCGTTGCTAATGCTCCTCTCGTAGTAGCAGTAGAGAACGGTAAGAACATTACAGCTAAGGAAAGTGTCACAGTTTCAGGTTCTTGGTCTGAGGATAGAATTTACTGTCCTTATCCAACATCAGATGTTGAGAAGAACCCGAACTTGAAGAGATAACTACCTAGACATTTATTAATTTAACCAACAAGACTGTTTCAAATCTGAGATAGTCATGTTCAATGACAACTCGAAGAGGGTGTGCCACTTACGGCACCCCTCTTTTTGGCATATTATAAAGTATATCATTTTCATACAAAATATTGTCCTTTAATTAATTCATATAAATAACTATTCATTCAACCAGAAAATTATGATGAACAGTAAAACTAACCAAATCAACCGTTCCCTACTGGCTATGGCAACCTTGCAGGCAATGCCGTTGTCGATCTTCGCACAGAATGCAGGAGAAAGACCAAATATTCTGTATATCATGTGCGACGACCATGCCATACAATGTATCAGTGCATATGGTAGCCCTATCTCCAAACTGGCTCCTACTCCTAATATCGACCGTCTTGCAGAAAGAGGAATGAAGTTTAACGAGGCCTTCGTGGAAAATTCTCTTTCTACACCAAGCCGTGCTTGTCTCATGACAGGTCTCTACAGTCATCAGAATGGACAACGTATGCTGGCAGAAGGAGTTGATTCTACCAAGACCTTCTTCTCAGAACTCTTGCAAAAGGCTGGGTATGAAACAGCAGTAGTGGGCAAATGGCATATGTCGTGCAGTCCGAAGGGATTTGACTTCTTCCATATCCTCAACGACCAAGGACAATATTATAATCCAACCTTCTCTACTACAGGACATTATGGAGACTATAAACAGGAGATGGGGTATGTAACCGACCTCATCACCAACCATGCCATCGAATATCTTGACCAAAGAGACAAGAACAAACCTTTCTGTCTCATGGTTCACCATAAGGCACCACACCGTATCTGGATGCCAAGCACTAAGTATGTGAGCAAATATGCCAACATAAACTTCCCTCTCCCGGCAACATTCTGGGACGATTATGAGTCTCGCGGTTCTGCTGCACATACCCAAAAGATGTCTATCGACAAATACATGGAAATGGTACGCGACCTCAAAGTTCCTGAGATGTACGACCCATCTACTGCAGAGGGAAGAGATTCCTACGCAGGCTTGCAGAGCGAGATGGGTCGCATGACACCAGCGCAGAGAGAGGCTATTGATGCCTACTATATGCCACGTAACAGAGAGTTTCTGAGCAAGAACCTGACTGGCAAGGCGTTGGTAGAATGGAAATACCAAAACTACATCCGCGACTACATGGCGGTAATAGCTTCTGTAGATGAAAGCGTGGGCAGACTTTTAGACTATCTCGACCAGCATCATCTCACTGACAATACAATCATTGTATATACTTCAGACCAAGGTTTCTATATGGGCGAGCACGGATGGTTTGACAAGCGATTTATGTATGAAGAGTCGTTCCGCACACCGCTCATTGTAAGTTATCCTAAGCACATCAAGGAAGGAAGCAACTGCAACCAAATGGTACAGAATATAGACTTTGCCCCTACCTTCCTCGACCTGGCAGGACTGGAGAAACCTAAATACATGCCTGGCACCTCATTGCAACCTCTCTTTGCCGGACAGCCTGTGAAGAAGTGGCGCAACAGCTTGTACTACCATTATTATGACTATCCTAACTATCATCTTGTTCGTAAGCACGACGGTGTACGTACCGAGCGCTACAAGCTGATCCACTTCTATGGAAAGGGTGGTGAAAATGCGGTACAGGAAAACAAGTATCAGAGACAACCAGGAACTACAGAATATAACTGTTTCCAATATCTGAAGTCTATCAACTACATCACCCAAGATGCAGAAGTAGATTACTATGAGTTGTATGACATCAAGGCAGATCCTACCGAGATGCACAATCTCTACGGTCAGCCAGGAATGAAGAAAGTAGAAAAAGAAATGAAGAAACTGCTCGCCACCTATCGCAAGAATCTGAAGGTGGATGAGTAACAGGAGGAAGAATATGAATAAAACCAACAAAACGATATGGCTCACAGGGGTAGGTTTGGCATGCCTGCCTACCCTCCTGTGGGCTAAGCAAAACGCCCAACAGCCTAATATCCTCTTTATCCTCTGCGATGATATGGGATATGGTGATCTGGCATGCTACGGTCAGCCGTTCATCCACACACCCCACATCGATCAGATGGCCAAAGAGGGTATGCGTTTTACCCTGGCATACGCAGGGTCACCCGTATCAGCACCATCCAGAGCCACAATCATGACTGGTCAGCATACCGGGCATACCCATGTAAGAGGAAACAAGGAATACTGGAGAGGTGTTCCAATGGTAAAATACGGAGAAAACGAAGAGTATTCTGTCGTAGGACAAGAACCTTACGACCCACAGCACAAGATTCTGCCAGAGATGCTCAAGGACAAAGGTTACAGAACGGGCGTTTTCGGCAAGTGGGCAGGCGGATATGAAGGTTCAGCCTCTACTCCCGACAAACGAGGCGTGGATGAATTCTATGGATACATCTGTCAATTTCAGGCACATCTCTACTACCCTAATTTCCTGAACAGATATAGCAAGGCTTTGGGAGATACGGCTGTAGTGAGAGAAGTGATGGAACAGAACATCCAATATCCGATGTTTGGCAAAGACTACTTCAAGCGTAAGCAGTATTCTGCCCGCATCATTCACGACAAAGCACTGGAATGGATCGACAAGCAGGATGCCCAGCATCCTTTTGCAGGTTTCCTCACCTATACCCTGCCTCATGCCGAGTTGGCACAACCAGAAGATTCTATCGTAGAGAACTACCAGAAGAAATTCTTCAACGACAAAACCTGGGGAGGATGGGAAGATTCGAGATACAACTCCGTGGTACATACCCATGCCCAGTTTGCTGGAATGATTACCCGATTGGACCAGTATGTGGGCGAAGTTTTCACAAAACTCAAGGAGAAAGGGCTTGACAAGAACACCATCGTCATCTTTACATCCGATAACGGACCCCACGAAGAAGGAGGAGCCGATCCTGAATTCTTCGGACGCGATGGAAAGTTGAAAGGATTGAAACGCCAATGCTACGAAGGAGGTATCCGTATTCCATTCATTGCCTGGTGGCCAGAACATATCAAGGCAGGAACAGTCAACGATACCCAGTTTGCCTTCTATGACCTGATGCCTACCTTCTGCGATTTAGCCGGAATCAGGAATTTTGCCAAACGCTATACCAACAAGAAATTGGCAGGCGACGGATTCGATGGTATTTCTATCGCTCCTACCCTCTTGGGAAAGGATGCACAGCAGAAACATCACGATTACCTCTATTGGGAATTTCATGAGACCGACCAGATAGGTGTAAGAAAGGGAGACTGGAAACTGGTAGTAGAAAAGGGAGAACCACATCTCTACAACTTAGCGACTGACATTCATGAAGATCATGATGTATCAGCTGAGCATCCGGAAATATTAGCCGAACTTTTAGCTGCCATCAAGAAGGAGCATAGAGATAGTCCTGATTTCCAAATCACTTTACCGAAATTTTAGGCACACAGTCCTGATGCAGATTACATTTCCCTCATTTAGAAAAGAATGAATATGATGAACGATAATATAGCAACCCCATTTGCCAAGCCCCTGTACGTGATGCTGAAACCGGCTGGTGCTCATTGCAACTTAGATTGCAAATACTGTTATTATCTGGAGAAAAACAACCTCTACAACACATCTCGGCGGCATCTCATGACCGACGAGATGCTGGAGCAATTTACCCAGGAATACATCGAAGCACAAACCATAAATCAGGTACTCTTCACCTGGCATGGAGGAGAACCGCTGATGCGCTCCATCGACTTCTACAAGAAGGCGCTGGAACTGCAGAAGAAGTATGCCCACGGCAAGCAAATCGATAACGTCATCCAGACCAATGGTACACTCCTTACCGATGAATGGTGTGAGTTTTTCGCTCAAAACCATTTTCTGGTAGGTATCTCCATCGATGGTCCACAGGAATATCATGATCATTACCGACAGACAGCTGCCGGAAAACCATCTTGGGAAAAAGTGATGCATGGCATCAGCCTCTTGAAAAAACACCAGGTGGAATGGAATGCGATGGCAGTGGTAAATGCATACAACGTAGAACATCCTTTGGAGTTTTATCATTTCTTCAGAGACAATAGTTGCCAGTACCTGCAGTTCACCCCTATCGTGGAACGGCTGACAGAGCATGAAGACGGACGCACTTTAGCAAGTTTAGCCGATGTGAGTCATAAAGATAATCAGGAGGATATAGGGAATGCAAAAAAGCAGAAAGATAATCAGGAAATCACAATTGCCGATTTCTCAGTAACTCCTGAACAATGGGGCAAATTCCTCTGTACCATCTTCGATGATTGGGTTCGCCATGATGTAGGTAAAATCTTTGTGGAAATCTTCGACTGCACACTGGCCAACTGGGTAGGTGTACAACCAGGCATCTGCGCCTATTCCAAGGAGTGCGGTCATGCCGGAGTGATGGAACATAATGGCGATGTATTCTCTTGCGACCACTTCGTTTTCCCGGAATATAAACTGGGAAATATCCAGGATAAATCCCTGATAGACATGCTTTATGGAAAAAAGCAACAGGCATTCAGTCGCTTGAAACACACCTCTCTTCCCCGCCAATGCAAGGAGTGCGATATGGAATTTGCCTGTCATGGCGAATGCCCTAAAAACCGATTTGATAGAGACAAATATGGAGAGCCTGGCTTGAATTATCTCTGCAAGGGATATTACGAATACTATACCCATGTGGCTCCTTATATGGACTTTATGAAGCGGGAATTGCAGGCACAGCGTCCTCCAGCCAACATCATGAATGTTTTGAAATAAACTTAATATAAGGAAGAAAAATAGCCAGAAACATTTGTTTATCAAAAGATAATTCGTACTTTTGCAAAAGATATTTAAAAAAAAAGAAGAATATGGACTTAAAAGGAATCTATACTGCAGATGCCAACCGATACACAGACTCGGAGGCACTCTATAAAAGATGTGGCAAGAGCGGAGTTCTCTTACCTAAAATAAGTCTTGGTTTCTGGCATAACTTCGGAGGAGTAGATCCTTACGAGCGCAGCAGGGCCATTACTCATTATGCTTTCGATCATGGTATTACCCACTTCGACCTGGCCAACAACTATGGTCCTCCTTATGGTAGTGCCGAAGAAACGATGGGCAGACTCATGCAAGATGATTTCCGTCCATATCGTGATGAACTTTTCATTGCCACCAAGGCAGGATATGACATGTGGGAAGGTCCTTATGGCAACTGGGGTTCCCGCAAGTATCTGATGGCGAGCCTCGACCAGAGTCTCAAGCGCATGAACCTCGACTATGTAGATCTCTTCTACAGTCATCGCTACGACCCTAACACACCGCTCGAAGAAACACTTCAGGCGATGGTAGATATCGTGAAGCAAGGCAAGGCACTCTATCTCGGCATCAGCCGATGGCCACTGGAAGCCCTGAAGTTTGCCGATAAATATCTCAAGGAGCGCGACTGTCCGCTACTCATCTTCCAGGACCGACTCAACATGCTCGACCGTGCGCCGCAGGAGAACGGAACCCTCGACTACTGCCACGAAAACGGCATCGGATTCATCTCCTTCTCGCCTCTGGCACAAGGTCTCCTCACCGACCGCTATCTCAACGGCATCCCATCGGATAGCCGTATGGCAAAGGAGCATTTCCTGAAGCACAGCGCCCTGACACCGGAACTCCTGGAGCAGCTGAAGCAATGGAATGCAGAAGCCGGCGAACGAGGCGAGACTCTTGCCGAGATGGCACTGGCGTGGATCCTCCACCAGAAAGGCGTTACCAGCGTATTGGTAGGTGCCAGTTCAACAGCCCAGCTGGAAAAGAACATGAAGTGCATTCATGCCAAGGCTTTTTAATTCAGTGGCTAAAAAAAATCTGCCCCTCAGCTTCACAGCTGAAGGGCAGATAATTTGTGTTACTTAATTGATTAATTGATAGAAACCTTAATTAATAGAGCATACCAAACAGCCATAACGGAATAATATTTCCATAACCAGTCTCTATATCGTCCTTTACTACATATCCATTTTCTATGTTCTGCAGCTGATTTTGCTTTTTCTTCTTTCCTCCAACCTCGAATGTATATTTCCCGTCAATCAGAAAATCAGATATAGGTGAAACTGTTACAGGCATGAATGAGCGTGTCTGATTGAAAAAGAAAGTTTCTCTCACAGTTCCTATCTCAACACTCTTTCCAGCAAGAGTATAGATGAGCGTTGGATTATCCAGATAAATCTTATCTACCTTTCCTAGTCCTTGAATACCACCAGTTGAAGTGCGAAGCTGCCCTATAAGTCCAGCTTTCTCCAAGTAGGCGCAAAGGTCGGCAACATTGTTTCTAGAAACTTCCAACTGCCCTCCTATCTGACTCATATTAGGCTTGAATGGTGCACTCTGAGCAATGATGGCAAGTAGCCTTTTGAGTTTTCTTGCTGTTGAAACAGTAAGGTCAGCATATTGCGGAATATCGGTTTCTATCGTTGCATTGACCACTTGCTGAATATACATTCTGATGTCGCCATCAGAAAAAGGATAATATCCTCGTTGCAGATAGTCTGCGAAATGTTCTAATGGCAAGAAGCCAGTCGGTATATTGACTTCCTGCTGCATAAGCTGTTCTAAAGTACATACAGGAAAGTGGATTCCATGAAAGAGTTCCAGATATTCCCGGTATGATAGACCTTGCATCTCGTACATAAGTGCACGACGGCTCAAGTCAAATGCTCCCTTAGCTATGTCGAGAACAGATGATCCGGTAAACATTATATGAAGTTCGGAATGGTAGTCGTATATTAATTTCAACTCTCTTGCCCAATCCTTGTATTTATGGATTTCATCAATGAAAAGATACTTTCCGCCCATCTTTGCAAATGAATCTGCCAGTTCGGTGAGCCTATGACTGGCAAAATAAAAATCTTCTGCCTGTACATAGAGAGAGTCTTTTCTTGGTAGTTGTTCTTTGATGTGTTGAAGCACCAAAGTTGTTTTACCTACACCTCTTGGTCCCATCAGACCTATCATACGAGCATCCCAATTGATGCGATCATACATATAGCGATGAAACGTAGTACTCGTTTCTCTCAGCAATTTGTCGAATGTTGCTTGTAACTGTTCCATTTTACCCCCCGATTATATTGTTCTTTGGCTGCAAATATACGAATAAACAGCGAAAGTGCACTGAGTTTAGTGCACTTTTTAACGAAAATTGCACTGAATAGAGTGCAATTTTCTAAAATTACATTATAATTGCCAAAACCTAGCAGATAATCTGCGCTTACTTTGATAATGCAAGAAGCCTCAAGCTTGACCTTTTTTGTTAATCAAGACTGTTTTTACCCGATAATTTAACATAAATCTAACTATAAACTTACACTCGGTATTGCAAAAACATACTATATTTGCACTCGAATAAAAAAAAAATAAAAATATGAATAAATCAAACCCAAGAACAGTCCTGAAAAAAATTGTTCTAGTCAGCTATACATTGAGCATGATAGTATTCTCATGCATTGTAATGGGCTTTTCGAAAGACTTTGCTATCATATATTGTTCAGCTACACTTGCAAGCATATGTACTTTTTTCTATAAAAAACATAGAACTGTTAATTGGATACTCTTATCCTTTGCACTAATGAGTACCTATACTCTTTTCATTAGAGCAAAGACTTTTACAACTATAAAAGAAATAATGATTCCATCCCTTGCAATCTGTGGATTATCATTTATAATTATGTGGTGTTCCTGTTGTCTTAAAAAGATTTTAAGAAAGAGACAACATTGAAAATGTAGTTTTGATAAGTTTTCGTTTGCGTTACTGTAACAATTGCAAACAAGACATTTATTTTGTATCCATGCAAAAAATTCTAAGTATAAATGATCATAATTAAAAACAATTATGTATCTTTGTGCTAAGAATAAAATTGCAAACAACTATGGCAGACATAAAATTACTCCTAGTGGAAGATGATAAGAATCTTGTCTTTATGGAGAAAAACACGTTAGAAGATATTGTTGGCGGTTATGAAATCATAACCGCAAGCAATGGTAAAGATGGTATCAAGGCATGGGAATCATTCAAGCCAGATGTTATCATTTCAGATATTGATATGCCTATTATGAACGGCATTGATATGGTAAAGTATATTCGCGAACTGGATGGTGAAACCATCATTATGTTCACGACTAACTTTACAGCACCATCCAAACTGAAAGAGGGGTACGAAGCCGGGGTAGATGAATATATCAAGAAACCATTTGTTCCAGAGGAACTTGATTGTCACATCAAGGCTCTACTGAAACTCAAAGGAGGTCTAATGAGGCGTAATGTTTCAAATTGCATTAAGATTGGCAAGCATACCTTAGACCCAGAACATTCTTGCCTAAAAGACGAAGATGGAATCATCTGTTTAAAACTGAACAAACAAGAAACCAAGACCTTGGAGCTGCTTGCCAAGAATAAAAATATGATCATCAAACGAGAGATTATACAAAACACGCTTTGGGGAAGTATTGAGAAAGATTTCTATCTTGCCCGGCGTCTAGATGTTATCATAACGAGTCTTCGCAAATATCTGCAAATAGACCCTTTCGTCCAGATAGAAACTACACGTGGGGTTGGCTTTTCATTGATAGAATCCATCTAATCCTTCTTTGTCTCCCCATAACTATCATTCTGATCAGGTAAGAATATTGTGAACTCGGTATATTTACCGAGTTCGCTATCTACTGAAACCATACCACCATGAGCTTCTATAACATGAAGTACATAGTTTAAACCTAATCCAAATCCTGGAGCTCCTCCTTTAGAGAATGTGCGTTTTGAGGCGGAAGCTCGCTCAAATTTATCAAAGATAATCTGCTGGTCTTCCTTGGATATACCTAAACCATTATCCTTCACACGAATATTTACTCCTTTTTCTACTCTGTAAGAAAATATTTCAATGTGGACTGAATTTCTTGAATATTTTATAGAGTTATCTATTAGATTATAAAAAACTTCACTTAAATATTCTTTATCAGCAAACACCTGCAATTCATTTATAAAATTTTTGAATGTAACTTCTTTTTTTGTGTGTACTTCAAAATTACCTTCTATCTTTTTTAAGAGCTGTTCTAAGTTAAAAATCGTCTTATTTAGCATAAGCTTGCCAGATTCGAACTTAGAAATAGTAAGGATTCTGTTTATTAATTGATATAAATGTTTATTCTCATTTCTTATAACTGTTAGATATTTTGTTCTCAACTGTTTATTTTCTCCAACAGTAGGAACGGTAAGTGCATTAATACCCATACTAATAGTTGCCAATGGAGTTTTCATATCATGTATCATTGCATAACTAAAATCCTTTTGTATTCTTGCATTTTCTTCTTGGGTTCGAATAATTGCTACTTGTTTCATAACGCATACAAATGCCAAAAAACAAAGAATGAAACTGATAAAAACGAGAAGTCCTAGTTCATGAAAATACAAAGAAAAAGGGTTTATAAATTCAATTTGAATGCCTTGTGAACCATTTATCCTTGTTGGGATAATTTCAGATTTTATGGCCCCAATCAAATTGGCATGAAAACTTTTATCTTTATAGACTATCATTTTTCTCTTGTTAGTTACTTTATATAGTACATAGGTATTAGGCATCTTACTTTGCTTGATATTTTTATTAAGTATCTTTGCTAATTGTTGAAAATCAACATCCTTATGACATAAATTATATATGCCATTATTAATATATTCATAATTATCGTATTTGGGATTCGATTTATTAGAACCTTGAATTTGAGTATCCGGTGGTATATTCGCAAATCTGCTATTTAACTCCTCAAAGAGACTTTGAATAAAGAAATCATTTACTTCTGTTGTCAACTTATTTACAGCCAAACTAAAAGAATTATACAACCATATGGTTTGCAATAAAAATACTGCAAATATAGTAGCAATCGTAAGATTTTTATATCCATTTACTTTCATATTGTGCAAAAGTACAAATAAAATCTAACATAAACCTAACAAACAACTAACATTTAACGTTTTTAAAACTTTGTACCTTTGCAATCGAAAATAACAAATAATAAAAATAATGAAAAAGTATATTTTTTTTATCGGCTTAACATTATTGATTGTTTCTATCATTTTATCAAACATATTTAATGAAAATACAATCACAAATAGAGCCATAGAATCTTTTTTCTATTTGCCTATTGCCTATAGTTTTGTCAAGGCTTTTTGTAGTAAAGGGAATTGGTTGAACCTATTGTTAGTATCAGCACTAATTTGTAGCATCTTCATTTTCACTCCCAAGTGGGGTGCATGGGCTTGCCTAGTGATAAACATTGTATGTTGTCTATTCTCATACATAATACTTTTGCTTGCTATAAAAATAGCAAAGTACTTCGATTTGTGCGGTTGAAATCTTTCAAAAAAGGTTGGCAGAGTGTGGATAATCAAACAAAGTATCATTAAATCAAAAAGGGAGAAGCATCAAAGCTTCTCCCTTTTTGATTTAATGATTACCGCTATAAAGTAGAATAAAGAAACGATATTTACGAAGAAAAAAGCTATGTCGTATCCTAAAGTTCTATTTTTAGCAATAAATTTTACGTTATCTAAAAACAAAGAAATGATGAATTTTGGTAGAAAAATACCCCCTTGCCATAGACCAGCCCAAAATCCATAAATCTCAGCATCACTTATTTCATGAGTAAGAAGATAAACATAACACAACAGTATTACTCCCCCACAAACAAAGTGTTTCTTTATTTTCGCTTTCACTTTTAATCCTTTTGTATTCATGACAAACAATATTTAATTATAAAACATAACACGAAATATATTCTGTGTACAAAATTACTCTTACTTTTGAAAATATCAGGTTAATAATTTGTTAGTTTTAGGTTAGAAAAATATCCTCCGATACACTTTCTTGTTCACCTCCAAAAACACGCAGATTATTCTGCGCTTACTTCTCTACCAGTACATCCTGCTCCTCGTAGCTGTCGAATCCCAGACTTGCGAATTATAGTTAATAAAGAATAAAAAAAGTGTGTATGTTTACATATATGCTAACTAATCTGTATTTTTGCATTATATAAAAAAAGAGAATATGTTTGAGCGACCGAAATTTAAAATCATATACTCTAATGAAGTTATTGAATTTCTCAATTCTTTAGAAAATAAAGTAAAAGAGAAAATCATGTTTAACATCAACAAGAGCAAATATGTTGTAGATACAGAGCTTTTTAAAAAACTAAAAGGCAGTGACATTTGGGAATTTAGGACTAAATACAATGGTTCTATTTATAGAGTCTTTGCCTTTTGGGATACAGAAGCAGATACATTGGTTATTACAACCCATGGTATAATCAAAAAGACACAAAAGACTCCGTCGAAAGAAATTCAAAAGGCAGAGTCTATTAGGCGAGAATATTTTAACGAAAAGAACAAAAGATAATGGCAACAACGAAATTTTACACAGAAGACGAAGCTTTAGATAAAGTACTCGGTAAGGAAGGTACACTATTGCGTAATCAATATGAATCAGACATGAATGCTTTTCTGATGGGAGAAGCTATCAAAAAAGCACGCCAATCGAAGAATCTGACTCAAGAGGAACTTGGAACACTAATTGGAGTAAAGAAATCACAAGTTTCTAGAATAGAAAAAGGAAACAATATCACATTTGCTACCATAGCCAAAGTTTTTAGAGCAATGGGAATCTCTGCCAGCTTTGAAATGGCAGGTATTGGCAAAGTCGCATTATGGTGACAAACAAAAAGAAAGTCTCCCGACAGGCGTCCCGGCGGATTTGCAATCCCCCAACAAAAGAATAAGCATACTCCTTTGCTTCGGATTACAAATCCGCAGAGCCTAAATAGGTTAGGACATTTTTTAACGCCGGATTACAAATCCGGCGGGACGCCTAGCGGTTCAAATGAGACTACTTCTCTACCAGCACATCCTGGTCCTCATAGCTGTCGAACCCCAGACTGATGTCGGCACCTCTCTTCTTGAAAACCTCCAGGAGAGCTTCCTGCATCTCAGGGTCGAGGAGGAACTCGCCATTCTTTGCCTTGTAGAAACGGCGCTGGCTGAAGGGGGTGTATACGTTCAGATATCTGGCATTGCCCGATGGGATGGAATCGCAGAGACGAGTGAAACCTCTAGCCATGCGCTGACGTTCGTATACGAGATGATAAGGACAGCCTTCTCCCTCTACCTGGAGAAGATCGGTATTCAAAATGATGAAGGAAGCTTCTTCGGCTTTTGCCTTCTGATAGTTGGCGTAGCGGGCACAAGTGTTGCTACGGCTACATGATGCCAATGGGCATGTAATGTTGTAAGGAATGTATTTGTTCATTTTTGCGTGATATTTTAAAAGTTATTGTATAGTCTATTATATAAATAGGTATGGAAGGGTACTTACGAGGTGCCGGAAAGCCTCCCGGAAGTCGTCATGATAGTCCTGACGAGTTGAAAAGAGCCTCATTCCATTTTTTGCTTAACTATGGCACAATATTGCCCCCTACTGGGGCAATTTTTTGCCATTGCCGGGCGCAAAGTTATGCATCGGGAGAAAAATTTCGAGAGGTCTACCATCGCCATTCGGAATATGCTTTCCGACTGCTGGAAGCGTGGTTTTGCCCGGGAAAAACCTTACTCTCAATTTTACCCTTCACCCTTCACCTTTTCGCCGGAAACCCCGATAAACACTGGGGTTGTGAGAGGTGAAGGGTTGGCGCAACCCTTCACCCACCCTTCACCTTTTCGAGAAAAACGGCTCCAGGAGAATACTTCTCAGGCAGATAGAGCAAAAAGCTGATAGGCCTGCCCGTGTTTGGTGTGCTTGCTTTTGCATCCCATAAACTTGAGGGTTTGACCTATTTTTACCTTGGTGCTCATATTTCCCACCAGCATAGGATACTGCAGATGAAGCACATCGAATACCTCGGAGCTTACCATCCATTTACCCTCTTCTTCCTCTTCCGGCATTCGAAAACAGTAGTTGATCATGGTCTCCAGATCATCTACCTTGAAGAAAGGCAGATTGCACTCCTGGATGCGTGCCACCTCATCATTGGTGAACCAATAAGGGGTCTGCTTATCACGAAGCTCATACACCATTTGTGCATAGAGCTGGTCATAATTGATGGCTGAATTATTGTCAATAAACTCCCCGTCGGGAACCCGAAGACAGAGGTAGCGGCGACTTCCCGTCGGGTCGCAGAGCGGATGCTCATCATTGGTGGTGGCTAGAAAAGAGGCGTATCTTCTGCGGTCTGCCTGACTCTTGCCAAAGATAGGACGACCATTCACCTTTACCTTCGAAAGAGTCTGCTTCAACTTGCCCTGCTGAGCAACGGTGATGTTGGCAAGCTCATCGACATTCACGAAGAGATTGTGGGTGAGAGCCATTTCTGAATCAAACTTGTTGCCGAAGTTGATGTGGTCGAGGAAATACTGTCGAAGTTCCTCGGGCAGCAGTCGGACGGCAAAGGTACTTTTTCCGCAACCCTGCTGTCCGATAATCACCGGTACGGTTTCATTGCCGTGCAGCATATCCATCTGCAGCCAATGGGCTACTGCCGAACGGAACCAGGTGGCGCACCAGGCAAGCTGTTCGCTGGTCAATCCCGGAATTCTGCCGAAAAGAGCAGCCACATGGTTCTTGCCATCCCATTTCGGCAACTTGTTCATGTATTCCCGGATAGGGTCGAAGACGGGAACGGCATCCGACTTGATGTACTCCTCAATGTCCTGTCTTGGCGACTTTTGCTCGCCAATTCCCAATTTCTTGGCGCGGCGAACGATGGAGTTGAAAGCCTCGGCTGTAAGAATCTTCCAGTTCTTCTCCTCAGGGTTCTCCTCCTTCAGAGTCACTTCTTTCTTCTCCAACTCCTTCTTCTCGGAAATCTCCTTTATTTCAGAGTTCTCCTTCTCCTCGGAATTCTCCGGTTCCTCTTCTTCCAGTTCCTTTACTGGTTTGATGCAGATGAACTCGGTCTTTCCGTTCAAAACATTTCTCCGAAAGAGATAAGACTCCTCCAGAAAGCTCTCTACCTGGTAGATTGCCAGCTGACTACCTGTCATCATAGATGACTTAAAATTACTTTTTTCTTCCATACTTCATGGCTTTTAAAATTATTAATAATGATGTGATTCGCCCTCAAAAAAGATGGGGGTGAAGGGTGGTGAAGGGTGGGTGAAGGGTCAGCGGCACCCTTCACCCGTATAAATATCTATGTATTAGTTACTTATGTCATATTGGTGAAGGGTGAAGGGTGTTTTTGAAAGTAGCTTTCTATCCACCCGCAGCCTGAAAGCAGAAGGAGTGACCCCCTTCATCTTCTTGAAGAACTTGGTGAGATGCGCCTGGGATGAGAAGCCGAAGGTATTGGCTATCTCCTGCACCGTATGCGTGGTAGTAGAAAGCTCACGCTCTATCTCCTTCACGATGTATTCATCGATGATTGCCTTCGGCGTCTTGCCGGAAATGCGGCGGGTAACCTGCGCCAAATAACGGCCACTCACATTCAGCTGGTCAGCATAGAAATGCACATCGCTATAGGTGCGGCAGAAGTTATTCACCTGCGAGATAAACTGATTGTAAAGCTCAGAACTCCTGCCCTGCAGATTGCTCTCCCGTGCCAGTTCTATATTGATGAAATCCTGCGCCATCGCCAACGCCTCCTCCATCTTTTTGCCCTGGTTCAGATAGATGGCAAGGGCAGAAGAGAAGCGGTTGATGAGACCATGCGAATTGGCATTATCAAGGCGATAGATCCGGAGCCCCTGCTTTTCGGCAAGTTCCAGGAGTCGGGAGTTCTGAAGAATGATGTCGCTCTCCTTCTTTCTCGCCACAACTACCGAGCAGAGGGGCAGCAGACGGTATTTGATCTGGCTCACCACATCCTCCGTCATCAGCGCATCGCCCTGGCTCGACCAGATGGCAGGGGCATAGATGATATGGGCAGGACGGTATTTGGTCAACGCATCGATGACCACATTCAGCGTTTCCACCCTGCGTATCATACCAATCTTCACTATATCAGGCTGCATATCGTTCATGATAGCCTCAATCTGCCCCGAAACAATCTCGGCAGGAATATCGAAGAACTCCTGGATACCCAGGGTATTCTGTACGGTGATGCTGGTTATCGCCGAAACTGCATAACCTCCCAATTCGAATATCGTCTTGATATCCGCCTGCACACCAGAGCCACCGGTGCTATCGGAACCTGTAATTGTCAATATCATATATTTTGAACTTAGAACATTGAACTTGAATCTTTGAACTTGAAACATTGAACTAGAAAGCCGATGACAAGCCGAAGGCAAAGATACAAAAAAAACAACGAATAGCGCTTTCCGACACGAAAAAATACTATTATTCCTATATAAAATGGCAGAAAATGCTATTTTGGTGTTAAATATTTCTGCTGTTTGACATATTTTGTTTATCTTTGCTGCATCCAATAAAACAAACAAATAAAACAACAGACATGAAATTTATCTACTTGACCGTTGTCCTGGCTCTAGCTACATGCTTCAATGCCAAGGCGCAGAAGGGGTACAAGAATGTGCTCCGTGAAACCAATATGGCCTTTTTCAAAACAGCCCAGGCCAAGCAGGTGGGCGACCAGATTCTTGCCTACCAGAGAATAACCGGTGGATGGCCAAAGAACATCGACATGGTGAAACCGATGAGCGATGAAGAGATGGAGAAAGTCTTGAGCGAGAAGACCCGACAGGACGACTCCACCACCGACAATGATGCCACCAACATGCAGATGCTCTATCTGGCACGACTCTACCAGGCTACCAAGACCCCGAAATACAAGGAAGCCTTCTGCAAAGGCGTGGAATATCTCCTGAGCGGACAATATGCCAACGGAGGTTGGCCACAGTTCTGGCCTAAGATGCGCGATTATCAAATCCACATCACTTTCAATGATGATGCTATGGTAAATACGATGAAACTGCTACGCGATGTATACCAGCAGAAAGCACCATTTAACAAAGGACTTACAGACAAGAACCTCAGAGAGAAAGCCAGAAAGGCTTTTGACAAGGGAGTAGACTGCATACTGCGCTGCCAGATAAGAGTGAAGGGCAAACCTACCGTCTGGTGCCAGCAGCACGACAGGGAGACTTTTGCTCCTGCCCCAGCCCGTGCCTTCGAGCTGGCTTCATTCTGCTCATCAGAAAGTGCCAGAATCGTGAAGCTACTGCTCGAAATACCTAATCCTTCAGAAGAAATCAAGGAAGCCATCAGAGGAGCCATGCAATGGTTTGATGACTATAAACTGACCGGACTCAAGGTAGTAAGAACGGGCGAATACGGCTCGCCTTACCGCAACACCACATTGGTGAAAGACCCTGCAGGTACACCCTTGTGGGCAAGATTCTACGACCTGAAGAACTGCGAGCCATTCGTCTGCGACCGCGATGGTATTCCACGCAAGAGTATGCAGGAGATAGGAACCGAACGCCGAAACGGATACGGCTGGTATCAGGACGCACCAGCCATGCTCTACCCGCTCTATCAGAAATGGGCTGAGAAATATGACAAAGCCCATCTGCTCAACATCAGCCTCAACACAAAAGGCAAGAACGAAACCGGACAGCTGGACCTCACCCACTTCAGCAAGCCAAGCCTGTCAGACTTCAACGCCATCGTAAAAGCCGGTGAAACGATACAGGCTGCCATAGAGAAAGCTCCAGCCAACAGCGTTACACCTTATATTATATATGTACGCAACGGCAAATATCACGAAAAAGTAATCATCGACAAGCCAAACATCGTACTGGTAGGCGAAAACAGAGACAGCGTCATCATAGAATATGCGGAGACTGCCCAGTCGCAAACCATCAAGCAATACAAAGGCAAGGATGTTCACCAGGGAGTCATCGTCCTGACCGAAGACGCCAACGACTGCGTTATCAGCGGAATCACCGTATACAACAACTACGGCTCTACCGTTGAGAAGACCACTACCCACCAGATGGCAATCTTCGGCAGAGGCACACGCACCATCATCACCAACAGCAATATCTATGCAGATGGCAATGATGCCTTGTCGCTCTGGTGCAAGCAGGATGGAATGTACTATCATGCCGACCTCTTTCTGCGCTGTCCGGGAGTAGACTTCATCTGTCCTCGAGGCACCTGCTACGCTACCCGCTGCAAGTTCCTGGGCGACAGCCGTGCCATCATCTGGCACGACGGCAGAGGAGACATCAACAACAAGTTTGTGATTACGAACTCATCGTTTGATGCATTATCGCCTACCAAGTTGGGCAGATATCATCACGACCACCAGTTCTACCTCATCAACTGCAAGATGTCGAAGAACATACTGGACAGCAACATCAGCTATGCCTATACCGACAAGGTGCTCGACCCATGTCCATGGGGACAGCGAGTATACTATTACGGCTGTGAGCGTGAGGGTGGCAACAGCGGCTGGCTCAGCGACAACCTGAGCACGGCACCCGGTTCACCGGCATTCCATGCCGTTACAGCCAAATGGACCTTCATGGGCAAATGGGATCCGGAGGCAAGACTCAGAAGCCTCTGGCATGTATTGAAATATCAAGTAGAATACTAATTATAACTTAACAAAAAATCTTTTATGGATCTACAAATCAAGAAAGGCGCATTAGCCTTATCATTAAGCTTGTGCTGTGTCGGTGCATTCGCACAGAAGACCATCACAGGTACAGTAAAAGATGCAACGGGAGAACCATTAATTGGCGTTACCATCCAAACAGCAAAAGGCGGTGGTACAGTAACCGACATTGATGGAAACTTCAGCCTTAGCAATCTAAAGGTAGGCGAAAAGCTTACGATTTCCTATGTAGGATGTAAGACCAAGATTGTCACCGTAAGCAACAATCCTACGATGAATATTATTCTAGAGTCATCAGACAAATCGCTCGATGAAGTCGTTGTCATCGGTTACGGTACGATGAAACGCCGCGACCTGACAGGTGCCGTAGCATCAGTAACAGGCGACAAGCTGGCACAGAACCCAGTATCCAATATTGCCGAGGCGCTGCAAGGCCAGCTTCCTGGCGTAACCGTTACTTCTCAGGACGGTCGTCCGGGAGCCAGCATGAGTATCCGTGTGCGTGGTGGCGGTTCCATCACCCAGAGCAACGATCCGCTCTTCATCGTAGACGGAGTACAGGTATCAAGCATTGATGATATCCCAGCCGACAATATCGAAAGCATCGACGTGCTCAAGGATGCAGCCTCTACAGCCATCTACGGTGCCCGCGGTGCCAACGGTGTTATCCTGATTACCACCAAGAATGCCAAAGAAGGAAAGGTTAACGTAAAATACAACATGTATTTCAGAGTAAAGGAAAAGCCGGAAACCTACAAACAGGAGAGCGCCTACGACTACGTGCTGCGCAACTGGAGCTACGCTACAGCCTATAATGCAAAAGACGGGCAGGATATTGCCAAATACTTTGGCGTAGGTAGCGAGAACGGCAACCATCTAGAGGAATACAAATCGATGGGAACCCACAATTATCAGGACGATCTTTTGGGCAGTTCACACTCCTGGAACCACGACTTAAGCATAAGCGGCGGTACAGAGCGTACCAA
>OIYG01001241.1_pt1 | contig 20005 bp, 16 predicted proteins | sample 1587861 | NCBI WGS metagenome assembly OIYG01 (sample SAMN03283272) | human gut metagenome | biome: human-associated habitat; material: feces | host: Homo sapiens | place: Peru | collected 2012 | reverse complement strand
GAACTTTGCAGCCGGAATGAGTGGCGGTATTGCCTATGTGCTCGATCTCGATAACAGCCTGTATCGTAAAGTAAATAAAGCAATGGTCAACATTGAACGTGTCACAGATAAGTATGATGTACAGGAATTAAAAGGAATGATCCAGGAGCATGTTGCTTATACAAACTCTGAGGTAGGTAAGAAGATTCTTGATAATTTCAAAGAATATCTGCCAAAATTCAAGAAGATCATTCCGGAAGACTATGAGAGAATGATGTCCACGATCATCCAGATGGAAGAAAAAGGACTTAGTAGAGAAAAAGCAAAAATCGAAGCATTTAATATGATCAAGAACGGAAGATAGGAGGCATAGAGATGGGAAAACCGACAGGATTTATGGATTATGAAAGACAGGATAAACCGGCAGAGAGCCCATTGGAACGCATCAAACATTTCAATGAGTTCCATACGCCTCTTAGCAAAGAAGAACAGGAACTTCAGGGTGCACGCTGTATGGCGTGCGGAGTTCCGTTCTGTCAGTCTGGAAAGCCGCTTGCAGGAATGACCAGTGGATGTCCACTGCACAACCTTGTGCCAGAGTGGAATGACTTGATCTACAATGGAAATTGGAAGGAAGCTTATTTACGTCTGAAAAAGACAAACAATTTTCCGGAGTTTACTTCCCGCGTATGTCCGGCACTGTGTGAGAATGCATGTACTTGCGGACTGAATCAGGAAGCAGTTGCATCAAAGAGCAATGAATATGCAATTATTGAAAATGCATATGAGATGGGATATGCAAAGGCAAATCCACCGAAAGTGCGTACAGGAAAGAAAGTCGCAGTGATCGGTTCCGGTCCGTCCGGACTTGCGGCAGCAGATCTTCTGAACAGAAGAGGTCATCAGGTAACTGTTTTTGAACGTGAGGACAAACCGGGTGGATTGCTCCGCTACGGAATTCCAAATATGAAGCTGGAGAAACAGATTATCGACCGTAAGATTGCGATTATGGAAGAAGAGGGAATTATCTTCCAGGCTGGATGTAATGTTGGAAAAGACGTGAAGGCGGCAGATATCCTGAAAGAATATGACCGCGTGATCCTTGCATGCGGAGCATCCAATCCAAGAGATATCAAAGCACCGGGAAGAGATGCACAGGGAATTTATTTCGCAGTAGATTTCCTGAAATCAACAACGAAAGCACTCTGGGCAAATGACATGAAACTTAAAGCAGGAAGCTATATTTCTGCAAAAGGGAAAAATGTAATTGTAATCGGAGGTGGAGATACAGGAAATGACTGTGTCGGAACATCTATCCGTCATGGGGCGAAGAGCGTTCTCCAGCTGGAGATGATGCCGAAAGCACCGGACGAGAGAACACCGATGAACCCATGGCCGGAGTGGCCGAGAGTCTGCAAGACAGATTATGGTCAGCAGGAAGCAATTGCTGTGTTTGGTTCTGATCCTCGTGTTTACACAACAACGGTAAAGGAATTCGTAAAAGACAAGAAAGGAAATCTCTGTAAGGCAGTTCTTATCAAACTTGAGAGTAAGACAGATGAGAAGACCGGACGGAAAATGATGGTTCCGGTAGAAGGAAGCGAGTATACAGTAGATGCAGATCTTGTTCTGATTGCAGCAGGATTCCTTGGAAGCCAGGATTATGTAACAAAAGCATTTGGTGTAGAAGTGAATGAACGCACAAATGTAAAGACTGAGGCAGGAAAATATTCTACAAATGTGAAGGATGTATTCACAGCCGGGGATATGCACAGAGGACAGTCTCTTGTTGTATGGGCTATCCGTGAAGGCCGTGAAGTGGCGAGAGAAGTAGATGAAAGCCTGATGGGATATACAAACTTATATATTCAGTAGAAATAAAAGATCATACAGTGAAACAGGAATCTGGAAAGTTTATCTGAGAATAGGGATAACTTTCCGGATTTTTTGTTACGAAAATGTTACGAAAAAATGAAAAAAGTAAGGAGAGCTATTGAAAATATTACATAGATACGCTATAATACTGAGCGTAGAATGTAAATAAAATACCCTCTTGTTACGAGAAATATGTTGAAAAAACACAATAGATGTTGTATTATAACATATGAGTATGTGGAATTATAATGTAACTATTTACAATGAGTTGTGATACGAAAAATTATAATGCATCACATGGGGGACTAGATAAAAATAAGGATAGGTGGAAAGATGAAGTTAAAAAAAGTAAGCAGTATGATTCTTGCAGTAACACTTGCATGTACAATGACTGTTACACCGGTACTTGCTGACGAGGTCAGTGATCTGAAGCAGAAGAAGCAGGAGACACAGAACCAGGTGAGCGATCTTCAGACACAGCTGAATTCACTTATGACAAAGATCTCTGATCTTGAGAATGATCTGATCGAAACAGGTGAGGAAATCTCTCAGACAGAAGAAGACCTGAAGACAGCGCAGGAGGAACAGGAACAGCAGTATGCAGCTATGAAGCTTCGTATTAAGTACATGTACGAAGAAGGAACAGGAACTGCTACAGTGGAGAAGGTACTGACATCCGGAGATATTTCCGGTGTACTGACACAGGCAGAATATTCCCAGCAGGTACATTCTTATGACAGAGATAAGCTCGAAGAGTATGTTGCGACAGTTCAGAAAGTAGAAGATCTTAAGACAACACTTGAGACAAAGATGGCTGATCTGCAGGAGACACAGACAGAGTATGATGCGCAGAAGGATGAGCTGAATACAACAATTACAGAGAAGAGCAGTGAGATTGCAAATCTTGATGTTAAGATTGATGAAGCTGTAAAGAAAGCAGCGGAAGAAGAAGCTAAGAGAAAGGCAGCAGAAGAGGCAGCGAAGAAAGCTGCTGAGGAAGCAGCTAAGGAAGCGGCTAAGAAGAATAACTCAAGCAGTAGTTCTTCTAACAGAAATAACTCAGGCAATAGTTCTTCCAGTAGTTCAAACTCCAGTAGCTCAAGTTCAGGAAGTTCAAGTAACTCAAGCTCAAGTAGCTCAAGTAGTAGTTCTTCCAGCAGTTCAAGTTCTTCCTCATCAAGCCCAAGCTATAGTGCTGATAAAGGAAGTATTATTGTAAATGCAGCTTATTCGCAGATTGGAGTTCCATATGTATGGGGCGGAACTACACCGGGAGTCGGACTTGACTGTTCAGGACTTGTACAGTATTGCTACAGACAGGCAGGAATTTCAATTCCAAGAACAAGTGGAGATATTCTTGCAGCAGGAACAATTGTAAGTAATCCTCAGCCGGGAGATATCTGCTGGACACCGGGACATGTAGCAATTTACATTGGCGGCGGACAGATGATCGAAGCACAGCAGACAGGAGTGCCGGTTAAGGTAAGTTCTGTACGTGTTACATATTATGTGAGATATTAAAAAGCTTTAAAACTTAAAAATAGAAATCACTAAAATCATTAGAAAATGTACATAATAAAGGAATCAGATTATGATTCCTTTTTATTTTACACTTTAAAATTAAAATAGTCGCTTCTTGCGTCTTCGTCCCTTGCAATAAGGACAATTTTCACGATAAATAAAATACTCCATCCGGATCATACAATTCACCAGTTTCAGCAATCTCAATTCCATAGTGATCGTACACCTTCCCGTTCGTATCCATATCAATCCAGCGCTGATCCAGATCAGCCTCGTCCATCATACAATGTCCTACACAGGCAGGATCATTAAAATAAAATACATATCCACTTTTTTGCTTTTGATAACCAACACAGATCACCCAGTGACCCTCTGTTAAATACGTCTCTGAATCCTCTGAATCTGTAGTATTATATCCATCCTCTGATGAGGTCCATGCCTGTATACACATCAGCATCGGATGCCCCTGGTCCAGCACAAAAATCAGATCATTTATGGTTCTTTTCTCTTTTTCATGGATCTGTATCTTATTTTCTTTAAAATAGGTGACTATATTTTCTGGTGATGTCCCGGCTTCTTCACTAGTTCCAAGTTCTTCTTCATATGTAGTCAAATTCAGATCGCTCTGATATGGAAACATCCAGTTCATCAACATCTGTACACAAGTTGTTCCACATGTATAGCCTCCGTATTGGCGTAAATTTGGGATATCAATAAAAACATCCGCTTCCTGAATTTCTCCGGAATAAAGATTCTGATCTGATATCTGGCTTGTTGTCTGAGTTTTGTCCACTGCTCTACATGATACTAAAAACATACTTGTGAGGATGCATATCACGACAGCAAGTCTCTTATAAATCGAATGTTCGTATATTGTTTTCATGGATAATACATCCTCCTTCACATGGCATTGCTGTTTTCAATTCCATTTTTCATATCATAAGAATCTGATTCGCTGTAATTTAAAATATATAGTGTTATCTTTTAAGAAAAGAATACAAATTTTTGAATCGTTTGTCTACCCTACAGTTTTATTTCTTTATCAAAACTTTTCTACATATGTCTCAAACTCAATAATATTCAGAACTTCTCGCTTCATTATGCCCACCAAAATTATTTCAATTCGTAGCCTCGCAAGGAGGATGACCTCTTAAAAGAAATCGGTGGTGCCAAAGCTGCTAAAGAATTAGGGATTCCTGAAGGAGCTAACCATGTTTAGAAAATGCATGAAAGATCAGGATAAATGCATAGAGAAAGATAAAAGCAAATAATGTATATAAACCAAAAAGGAATTTTCATTTGATTATTTGAAAATTCATTTTTATTTTACAATAAGAACGAACTACTGATTCCACCATCTGCAACAAGGTCAATTCCACTAATAAATCGTGCTGCATCAGAGCAAAGGAAAGCAGCAGCCATTCCAAGGTCCTTCTCTTAAGTCCTTTGATACCGCTTTTACATGAAGTATATGCCTGAATATCATGCATTCCGAGGATGGAAGCAAGGGAAGAAATAAAAATGAATGAAAAAAACTAATAAAATGCAAAAACGGTAATAAAAAAGCAAAAAAATGAAAAAAAGTGAAAAAGAATGCAAGAACCCATTGACGAAATGTCAAAAATTATATACAATAACAAACAGCGTAAGAAAATAAAGAAAGTGGAGGATTCCTGCAATGACTGCATATAAAGATTTGAGCAAAGAAGAGTTATTGGAATTAAAGAGTGGCCTGGAGGCGCAGTTTGAAGAAGTGAAGGCAAAAGGTCTGAAACTGGATATGTCCAGAGGAAAACCGTCAGCAGACCAGCTGAATCTGTCAATGGGGATGATGGATACACTGACAAGTGGTGTTGATCTGACTTGTGAAGATGGCGTTGACTGCCGTAACTATGGCGGACTTGATGGAATTGATGAAGCAAAACAGCTTCTTGCAGATATGATGGAAGTTCCGAAAGATAACGTGATCATTTTCGGAAACTCAAGTCTGAATGTGATGTATGATACAGTAGCACGTGCAATGACACATGGTATCATGGGAAGTACTCCATGGTGCAAGCTTGATAAGGTAAAATTCTTATGTCCGGTTCCGGGATATGACAGACATTTCGCGATTACAGAGCATTTCGGAATTGAGATGATCAATGTACCGATGACATCAACAGGACCGGATATGGATATGGTTGAGAAGCTTGTAAGCAGTGATCCGGCAATCAAAGGAATCTGGTGTGTACCGAAGTACTCTAACCCGCAGGGAATCACATATTCTGACGAGACAGTGTTCCGTTTCGCAAACCTGAAGCCGGCAGCAGAAGATTTCCGTATCTTCTGGGATAATGCTTACTGTGTACATCATTTATATGAAGATAAGCAGGATTATCTGATTGAGATCCTGATGGAGTGTAAGAAGGCAGGTAACCCGGATATGGTTTACAAGTTCTCTTCTACATCCAAGATCAGTTTCCCGGGATCAGGAATTGCAGCAGTAGCTGCATCTGATGCAAACTTGAATGACATCAGAAGTACAATGCGTGTTCAGACAATCGGACATGATAAGGTAAATCAGCTGCGTCATGTAAGATTTTTCAAAGATATTCACGGAATCGTAGAACATATGAAGAAACATGCAGACATCCTGCGCCCGAAGTTCGAGGCTGTTCTTGAGGTTCTTGAAAGAGAACTTGGTGGACTTGAGATCGGATCCTGGATTGCACCTCGTGGTGGATACTTTATTTCTTTTGATGCACTGGATGGATGTGCGAAAGCAATCGTTGCGAAGGCAAAAGAAGCAGGCGTTGTTATGACAGGAGCGGGAGCAACATTCCCTTATGGAAAAGATCCGCATGACAGCAATATCCGTATTGCACCGTCTTATCCGACACCGGAAGAACTTGCAGTTGCCGCAGAAGTATTTGTATTGAGTGTAAAACTGGCAAGTGTTGATAAGATCCTTGAGACAAAATAAATAACAGCATTTTATAAAGACCTTTTGTAAGTGGGTGAACTGCTGGCAAAAGGTCTTTTTCTGGTGGTTGACATGTGTTTCCAGGAAGACTATAATGTAGTGCATAGCAGAAAAGAGGAATGACATGATAAAAGGTGTAATATTTGACGTAGATGGTGTCCTTCTCAATTCCATGCCTGTCTGGGAGAATCTGGGAGAATTGTATCTGGATCATTTGGGAATTGAGGCCGAGAAGAACCTGGGGGAGACATTGTTTGAGATGAGTCTGGAAGAGGCAGCGGATTATCTGATCTCACATTATAATCTGGAGAAGACAGTGGAAGAGGTTGTACAGGGGCTGAATAAGGAAGTGGAAGATTATTATGCAAAGCGAGTTCCACTGAAAGAAGGGGTTCGTCAGTACCTGGAGGAATTCAGAGAGCGGAAGATTCCTATGGTGATCGCAACAACCGGTGACCGGAAGAATGCAGAAGCGGCTCTGAGCAGATTGAAGGTATTGCCTTATTTTCAGGGGGTTTTTACAGCATCTGAGATCGGAAGCGGTAAGGATCAGCCGGATATTTATTTTGCGGCACTTTTGCAGCTGGATACGGAGCCGGAACAGACATGGGTGTTTGAAGATACTTATCAGGCTCTGAGGACGGCAAAGCATGCGGGATTTAAGACAGTAGCAGTTTATGATAAGGCAAATGACAAGAACCTGGCACAGATCTGGAATACGGCAGATATCTATTTGCCGGAATTTGATGATTTTAATGTTTTTTGGAACAGAGTGTCAGAGGAAGAGAAAGAACAGCTGCTGATTGTAGAATAAGAGGAGAATAAAAAAGCAGATTCGGATTTAAAGGAGAGATGCTCCGGTAGAATTCGAATCTGCTTTTTGTTATATAATTGGCTGATTTGTCTTAGGTTTAGAGAAGATGGATGCCGGCATCAGCAGCAGCTTCAACAACATTTTCAGGCCAGAGGGAAGACTGTACTTCACCGATATGAGCCTTTCTTAAGTAATACATACAGATACGGGACTGTCCGATACCGCCGCCGACTGTATATGGAAGTTCTCCATTCAGCAGTGCCTTCTGGAATGGAAGTTCTGCACGATCTTCGCATCCGGCTTCTTTGAGCTGTGCCTTTAATGAGTCTTCGTCAACACGGATTCCCATAGAAGAGAGCTCAAGACCGATGTCGAGAACCGGATAATAAACGATAATGTCACCGTTCAGCTCCCAGTCATCATAGTCCGGTGCACGGCCGTCATGTCTTTCACCGGAAGCGAGTACGCCGCCGATCTTGGAGATAAACACAGCGCCTTTTTCTTTTGCAATTGCCTTTTCACGTTCTTTGGTAGTGAGATCCGGATAAAGGTCTTCCAGCTCCTGTGTGGTGATGAAAAAGATATCATCAGGAAGAAGAGGATCAATATAGTTGTAACGTCTGGAAATGTACTCTTCTGTGTCTTTCAGTGCCCGGTAGACTTTGCGGACAGTGTACTGAAGTGTCTCTGTGTTACGTTCTTCTTTAGAGATTACTTTTTCCCAGTCCCACTGGTCAACATACAGGGAGTGGATATTGTCTGTATCTTCATCACGGCGTATCGCACTCATATCTGTGTAAAGTCCTTCGCCGGAATGGAAATTATAATTCTTCAATGCATATCTTTTCCATTTTGCAAGAGAATGAACGATCTCTGCAACAGAACCATCCTGTTCTTTGATGTCAAAGGAAACCGGACGTTCAACACCGTTTAAGTTATCATTCAGACCGGATTCCGGACGGACAAACAGTGGTGCTGACACTCGTGTCAGGTGCAGGTTCTTTGCAAGAGCACGCTCGAAGTGGTCTTTCACTTCTTTGATGGCTACTTCTGTCTCACGAATTGTGAGAGGAGAATGATAGCCGGCAGGTATTTTTAATTGTTCCATAATAAACTCCTTTATATAGCATTTCATTGCTGTTCGCGGTAATATGCGGCCGGCAATAGCATTTCTCTTCTATTTTAATTGGAGAAGAATAAGAAGTCAATGGAAAGGTGAAATGAACACTTGTAATCAGCAAAAAAAGTTGCTAAAATGAGCAGTAGTGAGTAATAAATAGTAAGGGACGAAGGTGTAATAATGAATGTAAATGATATGATTGATACAATTCTGAATTTTGACCTGGATGTTGTTCTGGCGGGACTTAATGAAAGCAGTCATCATTTGAGTCAGATGGAATTTATCTCTCTGATTGTTATAACGGTCGGAGCAGTACTGTTATGTCTGACCGGATTGAAGCTGGTACGTTTCTGGTCTGTGATCGCAGGTTTGTCAGCAGGATGTGCAGCTGGAATTGCAGTCGGAGTAATTGCGGGACTGGATCAGACGATCGCATTGGCGGCAGGAGCAGGTGTGGGACTTGTATTGGCGGTGCTTGGTGCGTGGAAGAAGCAGATTGGTGGATTTGTGACAGTAGCTGTACTTGTTTTTGTTGTCAGCGTACATCTGATGAAACCACAGGATCTTATCCTGTATGGAATCTGCGCAGGTATTGGTCTTGTGTGTGCATTGCTTTCTATTAAGCTTCATAACTTTATGCTGATTGCTTCTTCTTCTGTATTTGGAGCAATGGCAGCGGGCAGCAGTATTTTTTATCTGCAGCCATATAAAAACGGAATGATCCATGTGGCACTTTGTGTTGCAATTGGTGCACTTAGTATCTGGATCCAGCTTCTTCTGGAATCCGGAAAACGTAAGAAAAAGAATTTACTTAAAGCCGCAGAGATCCGTGAAGAACACTCTACAGAAAATGAAGTCGAGAAGGCAAGGGCACTGGTTGAGAATCTGGATGATTTTGATGAACTGGATGAGCTCATGGAGAGTCTTCCGGAGAATGTCCTGAAAGAAGACAAGGGTACAACGGTTGTCAGCATGGATGAATTTGATGATCTTGAAGATGATCTGGAAGAAGATGAAGTGGAGAACTTTAAAGAAGAGAAGTTTGATGTAGACGAGGAAGACTGGGAGGAAGACGTCAAAATTGAAGTAACTGCTGATGAGGCAGATGCGGCAGAAGATTATGATTTTGATGAAGATCCGGATGAATTAGATGACTTGGATGATCTGGAAGATATGGATGACTTGGATGATTTAGATTATCTGGATGACGATGATGATATTGAGTTTCTAGATGAAGATGAGTAGATGAAAAAAGCTATCGATTACAATAACTTAACACATATCTGTGTTGTTATCGTAGTCGATAGCTTTTGTATTATCTTACTGCTGTAAATACTCCGCGGAGATCATGGATTACATGTCTTGGACATTTTACAGAGCACATTCCACAGCTTAAGCAGATGTCTTCCTGGATTACTGCACAATTATCTTCTACATGAATTGCACCTGCAGTACATGTTTTTTCACAGATCCCGCATCCGATACAACTGACTTCACACTGCTTACGTGCAACAGCTCCTTTTTCTTTGTTGGAGCATTTTACTACAATGTAGTTTGCACATTCGTGAATCTTGATCAGGTTCTGCGGACAGACTTTTGCACACTGTCCACAGGCAATACATTTTTCTTCATCTACTTCGGCAACGCCATATTCATTCATGGAGATCGCGCCGAATTTACATTTTTCTATACAGGCTCCACATCCGATGCAGCCATCTTTGCATCCACCGTCTTCAGAGCCGGCTGCGCGGCAGCCACCGTTACAGGCAACCAGAGCTGCCCGGTAAGGAAATCTCTTTTTAATTGCCATGATTATTTCTTCCTTTCATATGGTGTGTTGGAAAGAGGAAGGCTGTAGCGTCTTTCTCCGTCAAATCTGCAATATGCATCTGCGATCGCAGGAGCAGTAGGGATGGATGTAATCTCTCCGATACCGATTGCTCCACAGGCAACATCCAGACCTGGCTTATCAATAACGATAGCTTCGATCTTAGGGATTTCGTGAGATCGGAAGAGTCCTAGGGAACCATATTTATCAATTGGTTTACAGTTCTCATCAATCGGATACTGTTCTCTGAGTGCGTATCCCATAGACATTACAACACCACCTTCAATCTGACCTTCGCAGGAGAGTGGGTTGACAGCTTTACCAACATCGTGTGCGGCAATCATTTTCTCAATCTTGCCTGTCTTAGGATCAAGGATGCAGACCTGAGTTGCATATCCATAAGCAACATGAGAAATTGGGTTAGGCACATCTGCACCAAGCGGATGAGTCTTAGCGAGATACTCTCCGTAGAAAGTTTCTCCAATCATATCTTTCATGGATTTACCGCTGTTTTTTGCTTCCATGAATTTTTCACATGCTCTGCGGCACGCTTCACCAGTTACAAGTGTCTGACGAGAACCGGAAGTTGTACCGGAATCAGGTGAAATCCATGTGTTGCTTCGCTCATAGACGATGTCATCATGGGAGAGGTCTGTGTTTGTAACGATCATCTGTACAAGTACAGTTCCAAGTCCCTGACCGATACAGGAAGCACCGGTGAAGATATGGAGTTTCTCATCTTCTTCAACGATTAATTTTACACGTCCTGTATCCGGGATACCAACACCAACACCGGCGTTCTTCATTGCACATCCAAGACCAACTGCTTTACCAGCTGCAAGTGCAGCATCGTATTCTTCTTTAACAGCTTCCAGTGTCTCAACAAGACCTGTGGAATTGTCTACGATCTGTCCATTTGGAAGTACTTCACCCGGGCGGATCGCATTACGGTAATGGATTTCCCAAGGTGTGATGCCAACTTTATCAGCCATCATGTTCAGAAGAGACTCTGTTGCGAAACAGGTCTGTGTAACACCAAATCCGCGGAATGCTCCGGCTGGCGGGTTGTTTGTATAATAAGCAGTACCTTCGATCTCGAAGTTTTCATAATGATAAGGTCCTGCTGCATGTGTACATGCACGTTCGAGAACCGGACCACCAAGAGAAGCGAATGCACCTGTGTCAGATTTAACAATCGCTTTTACGCCCTGGATCACACCGTTTTCGTCACATCCCATTGTCATATCCATGTAGAATGGGTGACGTTTTGGATGAACAAGCAAGGATTCTGCTCTGGATAATTTCATCTTGATCGGTTTCTTTGTTACATAAGTAAGTAATGCACTTAAATGCTGAACCGTCATGTCTTCCTTGCCACCGAAACCACCGCCGACTAATGCATTCTGAACCTTTACTTTATCGTTCCCAAGCATAAGTGTAACTTCGTGCAGGGTCTGGTGAGCAGACTGGTCTGTAGAATACACGAAAATGTCACCGTCTTCATCATAGAAAGACACAGCGCATTCCGGTTCGAGGAAAGCGTGTTCCGTCCAAGGTGTCTCAAAATGATGAGAAATTACATATTTGGAATTCTTGATCGCTTCTTCTGCATTTCCGCGGCTGATGTGCTTGTAAGCACAGACATTCGTCTCTTCTTCGTCAAAAACAAGTGGTGCATCCGGGGCAGCAGCTTCTTCCACTGTATGCACATGAGGAAGGACCTCATATTCCACTTTGATAAGCTTCTTCGCTTTCTCGGCAGTTGCCATGTCAGTTGCAGCTACAAGGGCAATTGCATCTCCGAGATAATGGGTCAGTCCACCGACCGGAATCAGTGAATACTGATCGTGTTTCAAGTGTCCGATTTTATTCTCCCCAGGAATATCATCGGCTGTTACAACGGCTTCTACGCCAGGCAGAGCCTTTGCAGCAGATACGTCAATAGAAAGTACACGAGCTCGTGGATATTTGCTTCGAAGAGCAGTGCCGTAGATCATTCCTTCCGGATAATAGTCATCCGGATATTTTCCTGTTCCGAGTACTTTTTCTTCAACATCTATACGGGAAACGCGAGAACCAAGTGACCAGCTCGGATCGCCATCATCCGGTAAAACGCCTTCTTTCAGAATCTTAGCTGCCAGACGCACTGCATCCATAATTTTTATATATCCGGTGCAGCGGCAGTAGTTGTTGCGCAGTGCATAACGAATCTCGTCATCGGTTGGTTCCGGATTTATATCCAGAAGTGCTTTTGTACACATAACCATACCAGGAATGCAGAATCCGCACTGTACAGCGCCAGCTTTTCCATAAGCATAAGTGTAGACTTTCTGTTCCCAATCAGAAAGTCCTTCGACTGTGATGACATTCTTTCCGGCCAATGAATCTGTGTCAGGTACGCAGGATTTACAAGTCTGACCATCAATGATAACAGTACAGGCTCCACAAGCGCCTTCGCTGCAGCCATCCTTTGCAGAGGTAATGTGCAGTTCATCGCGGAGGAACCTTAACAGTTTCTGATTCTTTGAAGGTGAGACTTCCTGACCATTTACTATAAATGATGCCATGTCAGTTACTCCTTTCTTTGTGACAAAATCCCCAAAGAAGAATCTTTGAGGAAAATGTGTTTGTTGTGAATTTTGATTATATAAAGATATCTTTGTCTATATTTTATCACATATTCAACAAAAAGCAACAACTATTCTAAAAAAGTTTTTTGGCGCCTAAAAATATTTTAGATATATGATATAAAAAATGCATATCAAGACAAAAAAGGGGAGTACCGTAAAATGATACTCCCTTGTAATTATCTTATATAAATTGTTCTTAGTAACCCAAAGGCTTTACAACGCGATTTAATTATCGTGTTCTTCTTCAAATGGATCGTCGTAATCATCTTCATCATCGTAATCATCTCCACCGCGGGAAGCGATTGCAAGAATTAATGAAATAACAGCAAGTACACCACTTACACCGGCTAAAATCAGAAGTTCGAATTCATCTCCATGTTTCAGGAAGGCAAAAACAGCACCACCGATATAGACAATCATCGGGATAAGGAATGCAAAAAGTGTGTCACGGTTATTCATGATGAAGTATAACAGTGCAGTGACAAGCATACAAAGAGCAACAATGACATAATTCATGCCAGGGGCAGAAGCTACGTCAGCTCCGGATGTGCTGAGTCCTGTTACGAAACCTTTATAAATACAAAAACCAAATGCAAGCAGGGAAATGATTCCAAGGAGGATGCGTCCAGGTCTGAAACGTGGATATTCGTCTACGTATTCATATTCATCATCATCTTCATCTTCATCATCATAGTCATCCATTTTTCTGGATTTTACATCTTCTTTTGCTTTCGCAGTTTCGGCTTCTTCTTTCTTTTTCTTCTTGGCAGCTTTACTGTCAGGATCAGTTGCAAGCATATCTTCGTATCCTTTGCGAACTGCTTTTTCACGCTTATCACGGATCTCTTCTGCCGGAATATTCCCATATTTCTGCTCTTCGGAATCATCAGTAGCATCAGTGGGAGCAGTGGCAGCTTTTTGTGCAGCGGCTTTGCGGGCTCTGGCTCTTTCTTTAAGAATACGTTCAGCTTCTTCTTCTGAAATCCCTTTGTCAGCAGCAAGGCGGGCAATCGCTTCTTTGCGGGCGCGCGCCTTTGCTTCTCTGCGGGCAACTCTTTCAGCTTTTGCTTTCTCTTCAGCGGCACGGGCAGCTGCTTCGGCTTTCGCTTTTTCTTCAGCAGCACGAGCGGCAGCTTCAGCTTTTGCCTTCTCTTCAGCAGCGCGAGCCTCAGCCTCAGCTTTTGCCTTCTCTTCAGCGGCACGGGCCTCAGCTTCAGCTTTTGCTTTCTCTTCGGCAGCCTTCTTAGCAGCGATCTTCTTCGCACGTTGTTTATCAAGGTTCCATTGCTTTTTACAGCTATGGCAGATTGCATATTCATTAAAGATTGGATCCCCGTTTTCGCTGGTGCCAATCTGCTTATTCTGCAAATCCAGGTCTTTTCCACATATTGGGCACTTCATATTAATCATGTACTCCTCTCTTTTGTATCAAAATATTTATAACAGATTTATTATAGCATCTTAAAAGAGGAAGAACAACGAAAAAAGTGTGTTTTACATAAAATGTTTTAGAAAAAAATCAAAATTGCGCAAGAATTTAGTTTAAATTCATAAGAAATGGTGGACTTTAAAAATTTAATGTGTTAAAATCAAAAAGTGGCCTGAGAAGGCAAAAGGTATTGTTATGGTTTATGGTATGCCGTAAGCCATCATATAATTAGCCGGTTGAGAAGGAGATTGTTTCGTATGAGTAAGAAGATCAGAACCGAGGCAGTAGATTATCTGTTTCAGGCAATCTTAAGCCTTGAGAATAAAGAAGAGTGTTATACATTTTTTGAAGACATCTGTACGATCAATGAGCTGCTTTCATTGTCACAGAGATTTGAAGTGGCAAGAATGCTCCGTGAACAGAAGACATATCTGGAGATCGCGGAGAAGACAGGAGCATCCACTGCGACAATCAGTCGTGTGAACCGTTCTCTTAATTATGGGAATGACGGATATGATATGGTTTTCAAACGTGTCGGACTTGATGAGGAAGAGAACGGGACGGAAGAATAGCACTCAAGAATTAAGCTTACAATAAGATACCTTTTATCAATCAAAAGATACAGCCTGCGAAAGATCCTGATAAAGATTTTCGCAGGCTGTATCTCGTTTTAAACAGAATTGTTTATTTCCCTTTCTTTTTCTCTTCGTTTTTTGAAGACTTGGAAGAGAGGTCATCAATGATCCGCTCAATGATCATTTTCTTGATATATACATCAAAACTCAAGCTGCATATAAATGCAAACTGCTGTAAGATCTCCTTATCTTCGCCATCAGCAAGATGAGTGAAAGTCTCAGCAGATTTCTCATAAGTAGCAGTTACATTCTCTTTGATGGAATCCAGCTGTTCTTTTTCAATCTTGCAGACTTCTTTGTAAATATCCGCTAATTCAAAAGAACTTTCATCCGGAAAATATTTCTCTGTGAGTGGTGCAAGGACTGTCTCAATATCTTTAATTGAAAGGATGCTCTTAAAATAATAAATGAAGACCAGAAGGAGCAGGTGCTCTCTGGAATACTTCTTCTTCACAGGTGGTGGAAGAAGATTGTTCTTCGTATAATTATTGATCATGGTCTTTGTCAGGATCTTATCATCCGGGTAACGTTTGGTCGAAGCCAGCTGCTCATCCATAAAAGTAGTTACCTGATCCATGTAAAGATCAATATTCGGAACATCGCCGGGATGCACATAACTTAAAGAAGAAAGTTCTTCTAAAATGCTGTTTAACAGATTACTTGTATCTATATTCATGTTATCACCTCAATACATTTATTATATAGTATTTAAAACTAGATAGCAAGCAAAAGATAAGAAGGCCGGAAAATGTAGTTGACAAACAGGAACGTGTGTTTGATAATGGGAATACATTTACAGATATCTTTATAACTTTAAAGGAGTGGAAAGATGAGCATTTATGATAAATTAAATGAACCACAGAGAGAGGCAGTTTACCACACGGACGGTCCTCTTCTGATTCTTGCCGGAGCCGGTTCGGGAAAAACAAGGGTTCTGACGCACAGGATCGCATATCTGATCGGAGAACGTGGCGTGAACCCATGGAATATTCTTGCAATCACATTTACGAACAAAGCAGCGGAGGAGATGCGTCAGCGTGTGGATAACCTTGTCGGTTTTGGAGCGGAGAGTGTATGGGTGAGTACATTTCATTCTGCATGTGTGCGTATTTTGAGAAGATTTATTGACAGATTAGGGTATGAGAATCATTTTACGATATATGATACAGACGATCAGAAGACATTAATTAAGGAAGTCTGTCGGAAAGTAGATGTGGATACGAAAGTGTTTAAAGAAAGAAGTCTGCTTTCAGCAATTTCATCTGCCAAGAATGAGATGATCCTTCCGGATGAATTTGAACTGAATGCCGGAGGAGACTTTGCAAAGATGAAGATTGCCAAGGTTTACCGTGAGTATGAGGCGCAGATGAGGGCGAATAATGCGCTGGATTTTGACGATCTGCTTGTAAAGACGGTACAGCTTTTGCAGACACAGCCGGATGTGCTTGAGAGTTATCAGGAAAGATTCCGCTATATTATGGTAGATGAATATCAGGATACGAATACAGTTCAGTTTCAGCTGGTAAGCCTTCTTGCAGGAAAATATAAGAATCTTTGTGTCGTTGGAGATGATGACCAGTCAATCTACAAGTTCCGCGGAGCAAATATCCGGAATATTCTTGATTTTGAGCATGAGTTTCCGGATGCAAAGGTGATCAAACTGGAGCAGAACTACAGATCTACAGGGAATATTCTGAATGCAGCGAACAGTGTGATCGCGAATAACCGTGGAAGAAAGGATAAATCACTTTGGACGGAGAACGGAGAAGGTGATCTGATCCGTCTGCGTCAGTTTGATACTGCATTTGATGAGGCGGATTTCATAGGCGAAGATATCAAAAGTGTTGTCAGACAGGGAGGTTCCTATAATGACAGTGCAGTTCTTTATCGTACGAATGCACAATCCCGTCTGCTGGAAGAGAAGTTTATTGCCATGAATATTCCTTATAAGATTGTCGGTGGCGTGAATTTCTATGCAAGAAGAGAAATCAAGGATCTTCTTGCTTATCTCAAGACAATCGATAATGGACGTGATGATGTTGCGGTTAGAAGAATTATTAATGTTCCAAAGAGAGGAATCGGTCTTACAACGATCAACCGGATCCAGGAGTCCGCAACAGAACGTGGAATTGGTTTTTATGAGGCATTACTGGCACCGGGGCTGATCGCAGGAGTGGGAAGAAGTGCAACAAAACTGGACTCTTTTGCGGCATTGATCGAGTATTTTAAGACGTTGGCAGAAGAGATGAGTATCACAGATCTTTTACAGGAAGTGATTGAGAAGACAGGATACATAGAAAGCCTTGAAAATGAAGATAAAGAAGAGGCGAAAACAAGAAAAGAGAATATAGACGAGCTGATCAGTAAAGCTGCAACTTATGAGGAAAGCTGTCAGGATAAAGACGAAAAGGCAACATTGAGCGGATTCCTTGAAGAAGTTGCTTTGGTTGCGGATATTGACAGTCTGGATGAAGACCAGGAATATGTTGTTCTGATGACTTTACATAGTGCAAAGGGACTTGAATTTCCACGTGTTTATCTTGCAGGGATGGAAGATGGGCTTTTCCCGGGATATATGAGTATTAATGCAGGAGACAGAGAAGAACTGGAAGAAGAGCGGAGACTTTGTTATGTTGGAATCACAAGGGCAGAGCAGGAACTGACTTTGACAAGTGCGCGCAGAAGAATGGTGCACGGTGAGACACAGTACAATCCGATGTCAAGATTTGTGAAAGAGATCCCGAGGGAACTGCTTGATACAGGAAACAAGAAGTTTACCCAGGAGACGGAGATGCCAACACAGCAGAATACATATGCACGTGCAAGAGAGGCATTTCGGGCACAGGCATTCGGAGGCACATTTGGTGGAATGACACCTGCAAAGAATCAGGGGGTGGGTAAGCCGCTTACAGGAAGTCAGGCACTGGCATCCCTGCAGAAAGGCAGTCAGCTGGCAGCAGGTGGAAATGGTCCACTTGGTTATGAGGTCGGAGACCGGGTGCGTCATGTGAAGTTCGGGGAAGGAACTGTAACTGAGATCAAAGAAGGCGGAAGAGATCACGAGGTTACGATTGAATTTGACAGTGTCGGAACACGCAAGATGTTTGCAAAATTTGCCAAGCTTGTAAAGGTATGAGAAAGTTATAAAAAAAGGTAAAAAAATGATAAATCAGTAGTAATATGAATCGTCAGGTGTTATAATAAACACAGATTATCTGTTACCGCAAAAGGTAGAGAAAGGACGTGTTAATATGAACAAGAGAATAGAAGACATCATTGCAGAAACAAGATTGAACGAGATTCTTCATAAGAATGAGGCTGAGAAGCAGAAGAACACAGTGATCTGGACGCTGGCTATCATCGGAGCAGTGGCTGCAGTAGCAGCAATCGCTTATGCAGTATATCGTTTCGTATCACCGGATTATCTTGAAGATTTTGAAGATGACTTTGATGACGATTTTGATGATTACTTCAGCGAGGATGATCAGGTATAATTCCTGAGTGAATTGCAAAAGTGCAGACAGGGTGTGAGAAGAAACCATCCTGTCTGTTTTTCTGTTAAAATAGATTAGAATTGATAGGAGATTAGGATGAAAAAAGGTCAGATCTACGAGGGTATTATTGAACGTGTAGATTTCCCAAACAAGGGGATTGTATTTGTTCCGGAGGAAGAACAGTATGTTACTGTGAAAAATGGGATTCCGGGACAGAAGATCCGTTTTATGATAAATAAATTTAAAAGAGGAAATGCAGAAGGAAGACTTCTTGAAGTGTTGGAGAAATCTCCATTAGAGACAAGAGAGCCGGTCTGTAGTATCTTTCCGGCCTGTGGTGGCTGTATGTATCAGACGATGCCATATGAAGAGCAGGTGAAGATGAAAGAAGGACAGATCCGCAGAATCATGGATCCGGTAGTAAAAGGTGAATATGTTTTTGAAGGTGTGAAGCACAGTCCGAAGGAGTTCCATTATCGTAATAAAATGGAATTTTCTTTTGGAGATGAATTCAAAGACGGTCCGTTATCTCTCGGTCTTCATAAAAAAGGAAGTACTTATGATGTACTGACAGCAGGAGACTGTCAGCTTGTCCATGAAGATATGGATAAGATTCTTCTCTGTGTGCTGAAGTATTTCAAAGAAAGAAATGTAAGTTATTATAAGAAAATGCAGCATGTCGGTTATCTTCGCCATCTTCTTCTGAGACGAGGCGATACAACAGGCGAGATTCTTGTGAATCTTGTAACGACAACGCAGGAAGAACATGACCTTACTCCATTGGTAGAAGAACTTCTGGCGTTGGAATTAGAGGGAAAGATTGTTGGAATCCTTCATATATTGAATGATTCCCTGTCTGATGTCGTGAAGAGTGATGAGACAAGAATTCTTTATGGACAGGACTTCTTTTATGAGAAGCTTCTCGGACTGGAATTCAAGATCACACCATTTTCCTTCTTTCAGCCAAATTCAAAAGGTGCAGAAGTGCTGTACGAGACTGTAAGAGAATACATTGGGGATATTGATAATCAGGTTGTATTCGATCTGTTCAGCGGAACAGGAACAATCGGTCAGGTGCTTGCTCCGGTTGCAAAGAAAGTGATCGGTGTCGAGATTATTGAAGAAGCAGTTGAGGCGGCAAAAGAAAATGCTGTTCGAAACGGACTTTCCAATTGCAGATTCATTGCCGGAGATGTGTTTAAAGTACTTGATGAGATTGAAGAGAAGCCGGATGTGATCGTACTGGATCCGCCGAGAGACGGAATCCATCCGAAGGCACTTCCGAAGATCTTGAATTATGGGGTGGATAAGATTGTGTATATCTCCTGTAAGATGACCAGTCTGGCACGTGATCTGGAGATGATGCAGCTGGCGGGATATCGTGTGGAGAAGATGACGGCGGTGGATCAGTTCTGCGAGACAGTGCATTGTGAGGTCGTGTGCCTTTTGAGCAAATAAAAACCAGAGCATTCTAAATAATATATCTGATTTTGCAGAAGAGAAGGAACTTATGAACAAAGAGAAAGCAGCAGTGTGGGCAAAATTTGCCTACACTTCTTCTGATGGAAAAGTTTATAATGTAGATTATTACAAATCTTGATGCTTATTATTTATTATAGAGTGATTTATCGAAGAAGGAGGCCTCCTATTTGAAAAAGAAAAAAGACGAAATAACCATTTGTTCCAGTGCAGCAGAATACCTGACCTATGTTGCC
>OIYG01001239.1_pt1 | contig 20016 bp, 17 predicted proteins | sample 1587861 | NCBI WGS metagenome assembly OIYG01 (sample SAMN03283272) | human gut metagenome | biome: human-associated habitat; material: feces | host: Homo sapiens | place: Peru | collected 2012 | reverse complement strand
CAGCCTGCGAAGCCGATCAGAGCGCCGTCCATGCCGGGGAACCAGGAGACGCACAGGGTCTCGTCGTGGCAGGTGATCAGGCTGATATCGGGGCACTCCTGACGGAGCAGGCGGACGTCATGCTCGTAGATGGAGGTGACGCGGGTGCCCATCTTGATGCACTTGACGTGGTCGATCTCCTTGCACATCTTGATCAGGGTCTCAACCGGGTAGAAGGCCTTGGAGGTTGCGGGATACAGGTGGATGATGATGTCGATGTCAGCACCCTCAGCAACGTCCTTGACATACTCGAAGGGAGCGTTGGGGTTCATGCCGAAGCGCAGCCACATGTGCGGGGGCATCAGCAGGATGCCGTCTGCACCAGCTTCCTTGGCTTCCTTGGCCATGGCGATGGACTCGGCGGTGTTCTCGCAGTTGACGCCAGAGATGATGGTCATCACGTCGCCGCACTCCTCAGAGCAGATCTCGACGACACGCTTGCGCTCGGCACGGGTCAGGCCGGTGATCTCACCGGTGTGGCCGTTGCAGACCAGACCTTCGATTCCCTTGCCGTAGAAGCTCTTGATCCAGCGCAGATAAGCGCGGAACTCCGGCTCGTTGATGGAGTAATCGTCGTTCAGAGGAACGGACACAGCGGGGAAGATGGTCTTGAACGTTTTAACCTTAGCCATAATGAGAATCTCCTTTTTATCAAAAATCAATGTTGTGTTGGTTTTCGTTCTGGATCGCAGAAGCTGCTTTGGAGATCATCTCGCGCGCCGATGTCTTTGGGCTTTGCTCTGCAATCGTTTGTTTTCTGTGACTCTGTTATACCACGGCTGCAAGCCTGTCGTCAACGGATTTGGGCGTCCCTGCAATGTTTTGCATATCGCCTGCAACGCCTTGCACAATTTGATATTTTCAGCATTTTTCGGCTCGGATTTTGTTCATTTTGCCAAACAGCATCTTGACCGGCGTTCCTTTTCCTGCTTCTTGATTTTTTGTTCCGCCAGGATTACAATAGGGGTGTTCGGGATACTCCCGGCTAAGAATCTTTACAAGTTGTGCAAACGTTTGTATTCAGAACGGAAAGGAGAGCTGCTTCATGGCGACCCTGAAAGACGTTGCGCAGAAAGCGTGTGTGGATGTCAGCACCGTTTCCCGCGCCTTAAACAATACCTCTTATGTCCACCCGGAGACCAAAGCCCGCATCGTGGCTGCCGCTAAGGAACTGGGCTACCGACCCAATGTCATGGCAAAAGCGCTGCGGCAGGGACGGCGGCACACCCTGGGGGTCATCGTGCCCCGGCTCCACCTGACCCTGTTCTCTGAGATCCTGCCGGGCATCGAGCACGAAGCCGAACGGCTGGGGTATTCCACCCTGATCTCCACCACCGACGATGACCCCCAGCGGGAAAAAAGCTGTCTGGAACGGATGCAGAACAGCTTCGTGGACGGCATCATCATCACCGGCACCGGGCGCAACAACCGGCTGCTGCGCAGCATCCAGGCCAGCGGCATCGCCGTCACCCAGATCGTGCGGTGTCAGGAGCCACGCATCAGCAGCATCGTAGCCGACTACGAAGCCTGCGGCCGGAACGCCGTGGACTATCTCTATTCCAAAGGCTGCCGCCGCATCGCGCTCATCGCCGGTTACTCCCACCAAAGCCCCTTCAAAGGCCGGTACGAGGGCTACTCCAAGGCCATCGCCGCCCACGGGCTGGAGGAGATCCTTGCCGAATCCACCCAGCCGGTCAACAGCTTTGAGTATGGCTATGAGTGCGCCAACCAGCTTCTCCGGGACGAGCCGGAGTTGGATGCCATCTTGGCCCCGGTGGACCTGCAGGGGCTGGGCGTTCTGCGTGCCCTGAAAGAACAGGGCATCCGGGTGCCGGAGCAGGTCAAGGTCATCAGCATGACCGGCCACGCCATCGGCGAGATGCTGGAAACCAGCATGACCTCCATGGAGATGCCTGCCTTTGAGATGGGCGAAAAAGCCGCCCAGCTGACCATTATGGAGATCGAAAGCCCCAGCGAAAAAGCTCCCACGCCCCAGTCCATCCAGTTCCCTTATACATTGACCCAGCGGGAGACCACCTGAACCGATACAAACAGCGACGCCGTCGGCAAATGCCGACGGCGTCGTTCTGCGTTTTCTGTTATTTGCACCCGACCATGATGTCGATGATCTCGCGGTTCGTTTCCTTCATGCCCTGTTTGCCCAGGCGGCCCACGTTCCGCAGTGAGTTCTCCACGCCCTTGGCGACGATGCCGTCGCCGCCGCGGAACTGCTGGCCCCGGATGTACATATTATAGCCGAGCAGCCCGGCTTCCACTGCCGTGGCGATCTTGGCCGCACAGCTGGCCTTGGCACCATCGCAGATGACACCCGACACGATGGCCAGCGCATTGACGACGGTGTGGATGACGGCTTCATACCCACCGCCGCAGAGATAGGCGATGCCCGCACCGGCCCCCGCGCCTGCACTGATGGCACCGCAGTAGGCGGATAACCGGCCGATGGGGGTCTTTTCGTGGATGGTGGTCAGGTTGGAGAGGGTCAAGGCCCGGTAAAGCTGCTCGTCGCCGGCCTTCAGCTCCCGCGCATAGACAATGACCGGCACCGAGGTGGTGATGCCCTGATTGCCGCTGCCGGAGTTGATGACCACGGGCTGCTCGCAGCCGTTCATCCGGGCGTCAGAACCGGCGGCGGCATAGGCTTTGGCCCGGACACGGACGTTGTCGCCCTCCATGTCCAGCAGGACGCTGCCGATGTTCGCGCCGTAATCGCCCCGCAAGCCTTCCTCGGCAATGGCCATATTGTATCTGATCTGGGGGTCCAGAATGGGCTTCACGTCCTCGATGTCCACCGTGTTGACGAAGTCCCAGATGTGCTCCATATCCAGCAGACTGCGGTCGGTCAGGTTTTCCTCGTCGTCGCCGTGAACGGGCAGGTCCAGCAGCACTTCGCCGTCCTTTTCCATGTGGACGATGTTGGTGTGGAAGACTGCGATCCGCACTTGGGCCGAGTGCCCGCCCTTCCAGACCGTCACGATGATGTCGAAGGTCACGCCATTGTCCACATGCTCGACCGTGATCTCGGTCTGGTCCAGATAGGCAAGGATGGCTTTCGTTTCCTCCGGCGTCACGTCGGCGATGACCTCCAGCTTCTGTTCCGGGCGGCCCGCCACGATGCCCGCAGCGGCCGCAGCTTCCAGACCTTTCCGGTTGTCGGTGTTGGGCACGATGACTGACTTCACGTTCTTGATCATGCTGCCGCTGGCCCCGACGCACACACGCTCCGGCACGGCCCCCAGCGTCTTCCGGGCCACGGCGGCGGCATAGGCCACCGCAATGGGTTCGGTGCAGCCCATGGCAGGGATGAGTTCTTCCTTTAATATCTGAAGATAAGCCTGATATCGCAGTTCTGTTTTTTCCATTCCAAATATCCTTTATCGTTGTTGTGAGTCGCTTTGCTTCATTGTACAAAAAGTGCCCCCAAAAAACAAGGTCTCTTAGCGGCACTTTCGCCAAACATCAGCTTTATGGAAATGAAGTCCGCTAAAAAAACAACCTCCCTTCTGACACTGTGATCGTCGGAAGGGAGGTTGCCTTTTAAGGAGAATGGTATGATGAAGAAGGTATCATTTTAAGAATATATCTATGTATTTTCAGCGTAAATCCCGGATTGTTTTTTCCACGAGGCAATTTGCATCTCATAAAATACGCTTCTTCCGGTTTTCGCGCGTTTATATTCTTTCCTTGTACCAGTCCATCGCCTGCTTCATCGCAGCTTCGGGGGCAAAGACATAGCGGCGGTCCAGCACTTCCAGACCCAGCGCACCGGTATAATGGATCGCCTTGAGCTTTTCCAGTGCCCCGTCCAGATCCAAAACACCATCGCCGGGCACCAGATGCCCGCCGGGGTTGCCGTCAACAAAATGGACGTGTCCCAGATTCTCCGGGCCGATCACATCAAGGAAGGTGGAGAAGGTATCCACCGCCGTCGTGGCGATGACATCCGTATCCGCCAAGCCCGTAAGGCGCGGGCTGTTGACCGTGCGCAGCAGACGGCGCAGCTGGCTTGCCTCATTGCAGATGTGGGTGGTGTACTTGGTAAAAGGCTCTACCGCCAGCGTCACGCCCTCCTGCTCTGCCTTGCGGGCAATGCGTCCCATTGCCTCTGCACACCAGCCAAACGCATCCTCTGCATCCACATCCAGATAAGCAAAGCCGGTGGATACCACCATGTGGTCGCAGTCCAGCTGCACGGCCGCTTCGATGTGCTGGTTGAAAAAGTCCACGGTGCGATCCCGATAGACCTTATCGGGATGGGAAACGCTGATGGCATACACACACTGCTCCGGTGTAAAGCAGCGCAGTGCAAGATGATGTGCCTTGATCTTGCGGTTCAGCTCAGCCAGACGGGCAGCGTCGAAATCCTCCAGATGGAGGTGGGGGCCGGATGCCCACAGTTCGATGGACTGATAGCCCAGCCGCTCGGCAGATTCCAGAAAATAATCCAGCGTATAGCGCTTGTAATGATAATTTGCTGCACACAACTGTGAAAGTTCCATCGTTATTGCTCCTTTTCCTGTAAATAAGGATCAAACTGCTGCACGATCCGGGTCGCAAGGGCCTTGCCCCGCGCCATGCACTGCGGGATGCTCTCCCCAAGGCTCACGCCGTAGGTGAATGCTGCGATATAAGAATCGCCTGCTCCCACCGTATTTACCACCGGCACGTTTTCCGCCGCCTGCTGATAGAATTTCTGTCCATCGTAGGCAAGGCTTCCATGCTCGCCCAGCATGGCGATCACACAGCCTGCGCCCTTCGCTTTCGTGCGGCGCATAAATTCCCGGATATAGTCATCATCCTTGTCGTAGGAGAAAAATGCGTAATCCAGATAGGGGAGAAGCGCGTCGTTGGAGGGCTGCTCCAGTCGTTTCGAAAAGTCGTAGACCCAGATCTGCCCCGGCTGGCGCAGCGCAGCGATATAGCGCTCTGCCTTTGCCCAGCGCTCTGCATACACGATGTCAAAGCCCTTGACAAATTCCATATCCTCCGCGGAAAGCTCGATCTCCTCCATGGCGTTGCCGTGAAATTCCAGATGCTTTTTGTCCCCGTCTACGAGGTCCATCTTTGCCATACCGGTGGGGCGGTCGATCCTTTTGAGCACCCGCAGCGGAATATCGCGCTGCTTCAGCCGCTCCACCAGCGCATCTGCAAAGACATCGTTGCCCAGCACGGTCATTTCGGTCACGTCTCCGCCCTGCGCCTTGTAGTTGAGGGCGAAGTCGATGCTGTTGCCTGTCAGATAGTACCGATCCATCCGGTAGTAGACATCAATGCAGTTGTCTGCCATTGCGATTGCTTTTTTCATTCCGCAGCCCCCTTACTCGCCCATGACGTAGATCATATATTTGCGGTTTTTGATGCCATCGTACTCGCAGAAATAAATATCCGCTGCGCTGCCCAGCTTGATCTTGCCCTCTGCGATCGGAAAAACGCAGTGGTTCCCCGTGAGCAGGCTCTTGAGATGGCCCGGTGCATTGCCGCCGATGGTGCCGTAGGTGGGCAGATAGTGGTTATGATGGTAAGGATAGTCTTCCGGCGCGATCCGGTCCAGCGTCTCCATAATATCCTTTTCCACGCAGGGCAGGCTCTCGTTCACCATGATGCCGGTGGTCGTATGCTCCGTGATGACATAGACGACGCCGTTCTTTACTCCGGTCTGTGCCACAAATTCACGCACCGGGTCGGTGATGCGGATCAGCTCAAACTCCTTCTCTGCGCAGATGCTTACTTCCTTCAGCTCAAATCTCATTTGTTCTGGCCCTCCCATCCAAAAAAGCGCATTGCATTTTTCCAGTAGATCTTTTCCCTCGTCTCGGGCAGCATCTCCACGCTGTCCATTCCCCGCTTGCTGCGCACCGGGCGAATGCGGGGCGAGTCCGAACCGAACATGACCTTATCGGCCAGATTATGATCCAGCCAGTATTCGCCCATGTCCTGCTTGAACACTTTGGCAAACAGCTGGTAGGGCCCATCAAAGTTCATCAGTGCAGTGTTTGCGTAGAGATTGGGATACTTGAGCAGCAGAGCCGCCGTCTCCTGCACCCACGGCCAGCCGAAATGAGCAAGGCAGAGGTTGACCTCCGGCCAGCGCAGCGCCACCTCCTCGAATTCCATCGGGCGGGCATACTTTGCCAGCGCGTTATTTTCCAGACAGAATCCGGCGTGGAAGATGATCGGCTTGTGGTATTTGCGGCACAGATCATACAGCGGCACAAGGCGCTCGTCCATGGGGTACATTTTGAGCCGTGCGGTGTTCACTGCCAGTCCGGCCAGCCCCAGCTCAGCAAAGGCACGTTCCAGCTCCTGCACAGCATCGGGGCGGCGGGGGTCCACCGCTGCCATACCGATATAGAACTGTGCATCCAGCGCCACCAGCTTTGCGATCTCATCGTTGGAGATCTCCACCATCCCCGACTCCACAGAGCAGTCCTCCGGCAGCAGCACCACCCGTCCAATGTCTGCAAGTGCATACTGTTTGCGCAGCAGCGCCATGTCGGAGGGCTTCATCAGATGATAATTCATGGCATCACAGCGGCGGCGAAAGCGCTCCTGATCCTCACAGATCGGTGCAAACAGTGCCGGATGGATATGAGTATCAATGACCATAGGACAGTCTTCTCCTTATTTTTGCATTCTGTGCATCCTGTCCCGATTTTCCAGATAGAGATCCCGGAAAATCGGGTAATGCTCCTGATAAAATTCATGATTTTTCCGGTCCGGCTGCAAGATCCTGCCCTGCGGTAAAGCGGCGCGCAGGGCGGCAAAACTTTCCAGCGCACCGACGCCCAATGCCGCCAGCATGGCGTCTCCGTAGCTGGAGCACTGGAACGGCTCCGGAATGGTCAGCGGCATTCCCGCCATGTCGCAGATGATCTGCATCCATGCAGCGTTTTTCGTGCCGCCGCCCGCTGTGATGATCCGCCGGGGCGGCACCCCCAGCTCCTCAAACAGCAGCAGATGCTGATAGGTGGAATAGCCTACGGCTTCCAGCGCAGCGCGGTTGATCTGCGCCCGTCCATGCGTTCCTTTCAGCCCGAAGAGCATTCCGGTGGCCTCTGCGTCCTGCAGGGGGCTTCGCTCACCGTAGATATACGGCAGCATGATCAGTCCGTCGCTGCCCGGCGGCACAGCAGCCGCCTCCCGCGCCATGACTGCGTAGGCGTTTTCGCCGCCCTGCTTTTCGGCGTCCAGCTCTTTGCTGTACAGCAGGTCACGCACCCAGCGGGTCAATGTGCCCGCCGCATTGGTGCCGTCGCCCAGACAATAGGTGCCCGGCACAGTAAACGCCTTCCCACCCTTGAGGGCGCCGTTGCCCTGCGGCGAAACATAGCTGCCCACGAAGTGATCCGTACAATAGTAATAGAACATCGAGGAGCCATACTGAAAAAAGGCCGTGCCCGGCTCCACCAGACCCACGCTGATGGCCTCTGCCGTGGAGTCACCGGTACCGGTAATGACCGGCGTTCCCGCGGCAAGGCCGGTCTGTGCCGCAGCCTCCGGTGTGACCGTGCCCACGATGTCTGTGGACCATGCACACGCCGCGATCTGGTCCGGGCGGCAGTACAGCCCGCACTCTGCCTCGTTCACACTGCCGTCCGCTTGGTACAGCGGTCGGAACGAGCCTTTGGCAAGGGACTGATCGATGACATATTTCCCGGTCAGGCGCGCCGTCAAAAAGGAGCTGCCCGTGAGGAAATAGGCCGTCTTTGCGTAGATCTCCGGCTCATGCCGCCGCAGCCAGAGGATCTTTGTGGCCGTGTCGCCGGAGCAGATGGGATGGCCGAACAGCTCCTGCACCCGCGCCTGTCCGTAATACTCTGTCAGCCACGCTGCTTCCTCTGATGCGCGGGCGTCGATGCCGTAGAGGATGGCCGGGCGCAGCGGGCGGCACTGTTCGTCCACCGGCAGGCAGTCGGTGCCCAATGCACTGGTGCCCACGCAGGCGATCTGCTCCGGCCGGATTCCGCTCTGTTCTATCAGGGTCCGGCACAATTTGCACAGGTCGCCCCACCAGACCGCCTCGGCCTCCTGCTCGAACCACCCGGGCTGCGGGTTGTCCATCCCATGAGGCACCGAGGCATCCGCCGCCACTCGGAAGCTTTCGTCGATCAGGATGCCGCGGGACTCAAAGGTACCGATGTCGATGCCCAGAAAATAGCGTTTCATCCTGCTCTCCTTTCTCACAGTCGGGCGCGGATGTCGTACACGATCTCCATAAAGCTGCGCACTCGCTCTTCGTCCACACGCCCGTTGAACACGCCGTCCTTCTTGAACGCAGTGCCCATGCAGACGGCATCGCAGTATTTCAGCTTCTCTCTCACATTCTCGTGGCGGCAGCCGGTATTGCAGAACACCGGCACATTGCGGGGCTTTGCCACCTCGTAGACCTTGTTCAGGATGGAATCATCCGGCTCGCTGCCGGCAGAAGCGCCGGACACGCACAAGCCGTCTGCAAAGCCGCCGAACATGATAGACTTTGCCACCACCTGAATATCCCGCTGCACCAGATAGCTGTCTGCCTCGGGGTTCACCTTGAACAGCAGCTTCATATCCGGGATCTCCAGCGCCTTGCGGTGGCGGACTGCCTCACCGCTGTTGGAGGTATAAAGGCCATATTCTCCCATGTATGCACCTGAGAAGCAGCTCCGGGCAAATCTTGCGCCGGTGGCAGCAGCAAGGTCGATGGTCGCGATCGGATTCTTGACCACATTGACGCCATAAGGCACCCGGATCAGCGGGCGCAGAGCGCCGATGATATAGGCCATCGCCGAGATCACTGCCACATCCGCCACCGGCTGGTAGGGCAGACTGAATTCATTGGCAAACAGAATTCCGTCCACGCCGCCGTTCTGCAGCGCCACGAGATCCTGCCGGGCGTGTTCCAGCACGGTGTCCATGCTGCCGCAGTAGCCGGGGTCGCCGGGCAGGGCATCCAGATGCAAAAGCGCAATGATTGGTTTTTCAACACCAAACATTTCCTGAGTCCACATGGTATTGCTCTCCTTTATATCCTTCCGTTTCAATCCAGTTCGTGCGTGTTGGCGCGCATCCACGCCACGGTGTCGTCAATGGCCTTGTCCGGGTCGATGTAGTAGCGCCGGTCGCAGATCTCAAAGGAGCAGCAGCCGTCATAGCCCTGCGCTTTGATCTGCTCGTAGTAGTCTTTCATGGGGAAATCTCCATCTCCGGGCACCGTATGTCCCCGGTCGTTGAAATGGACATACTGCATCCGGCTGCCCAGATTTGCAAAGTAATCCGCCACCGTCTCGCCGGCATACGTCATCTGATCCATATCCACCATGCCCACGACGGCCGGAGAGTCGATCTCATCCAGCATCTTTGCAATATCCCTGCTGGTGATGAGGACATTCGTGGTCGTGTTTTTCAGCTCTTCCAGCAGCAGGGTGACGTGCTTGCGTTCTGCGTAGGCGGCGAGCTGTGCCATAGATTCCCGGCAGTTGTTCCACGCCTCCTCCCGGGGGGCATCAAAGTACCCGAAGCCGGTGCTGATCTGCACCCGGGGACAGCCCAGAAACTCTGCCGTGTCGATGGCGCGCTGATAGTACCGCAGGCTGGATTCCCGGGTGATCCGGTCCTGTGTGCAGAAGTTGACGGGATAGACGCAGTTTTCCGGGGTCATTGCTGCGACCGACAGATGACGGCGGCGCAGCTCCCCATCCAGCTCCAGCAGATTGGAGAGGGGATGGTCAAACAGGTTCAGCTGCGGTGCCGAGCAGTACAGGTCGATGCTGTCGAAGGGAGAGCGCTCCACTTTGTCCAGAAACTTTGTGAGCGGGTAGCGCAGATAGTGGTAATTCATCGGTGCAAATTTCATACGAAGATCTCCTTTACAATGACTGACGGAGTTTGTCAGAAAACAACTACGCCCGGCCGCCTGTCCACATCAGTGTGCGGCTCAGAGGGACCGGGCGTAGCTGCTTTCCGGAGAAAGATGTATATGCCGAATGGGGGGGATCGCGTCAGAATACGAGCATGCCCAAAACGAGGGCAACCACGATCGTCGCCACAGACATGACCAGACCGGGCAGCATATAGCTGTGATTCAGCACATATTTGCCGATCTTGGTGGTTCCGGCAGAGTCAAAGCCGATGGCGGCGACACACTGGCCGGAGGCGGGAATCACATAGTTGGCATTGCATGCCACCCAGCCTGCGATGATGATGTAGACGGGCAGATTCAGGGCCATGCCGATGGGGACCATGATCATGGTCGTGGAAGCCTGACTGGTGGTGATCGCTGCGACGATGAACACGGCAATGATGTAGACCCAAGGATACTGGTTTGCGATTGCACCCATGGTATCAGAGATGTAGGAAGCCTGATCGCCGATGAAGGTGTTGACCATCCAGCACAGACCGTAGGCAAGCACCACGGCGAACATACCGGTCTTGAAAACGGGCTGATCCAGCATGGTGCTGCTGTTGAACTTGCAGACCAGAACGATGAGGGCTGCACCCAGCATCATGAAGATCTCGATGATGGTGGTCATGCCCAGCTGGGAGCCATCTGCAAAGGTGGGACGCAGAGCGGAAACTGCACCGAAGATAACGATCGCCAGCATTGCGACAATGAAGATCACCACGGCAGTCTTTGCCTTGCCGGTAATGGGCTTCTCTTCTGCCTTATTCTGCTTGTAATCCTTGACAAGGCCCTGCTTGACGCGCTCCAGATACTCCGGGTCTTCGCTCAGCTCCTTGCCGTGGTGCAGCACAGAGATGCCTGCCGCCACAGAGCCAATCAGCGTTGCGGGCACACAGACCAGCAGCAGATTGAACAGGTTGATGTTGCCGTAGGAGACCATCAGACCGAGGATGCCTGCCGTAGCCGCAGAGATGGGGCAGGCGGTGATGGCATTCTGGGATGCGACGACGGTAGCCGAGATGGGGCGCTCCGGCCGGATGCCCGTATCCATGGCGATCTCATTGATGACCGGCAGCAGGCTGTAAACGATGTGGCCGGTGCCGCACATAAAGGTGAAGATGTAAGCGATGACCGGAGCAAGGACGGTGATGTGCTCCGGGTGTTTCCGCAGGATCTTCTCGGCAAGCCGGACCATGTAGTCCAGACCGCCCGCAGCCTGCATTGCAGATGCCGCCAGAATGACCGCGATCATGATGCGGATGACGGTGATGGGCGGGTCAGAAGGGGAAACGTGCAGGAAGAACGTCAGGATAAACATGCCGATACCGCCGGCAAGTGCCATGAAAGGTCCGCCTTTGCGGGTTCCGATGAAGATCATCACCAGAACGATGAGTAGCTCGATCCAAAACATGAAATATACCTCCTTCAGGCATAACTTCGGGTGAATGTTCAATTCCGATCGAATGCTGCGCGCCTGCATCAGATCACGCCGCAATACACCACCGAACACCGGGAGGGCTTCCCGTCATCGTCAATGTATTGTTTTGTATCATGGCCCAATAATACAATGCAAACACCGCCTTGTCAACAGCATTCAAGCATTTTCGTCAAAACCTCCTATCAACGTGCCCTTGTTTTGTGAATCACCACCAAATTATTGTATCCTTCTGCCCTCATTTGCTCCCGCTTTGTCTCTTACTTCTATAATACAAAAAGAGAGCGCCCCTGAAATTCTGCTTCAGGGACGCTCTCTTTTTATTTTTATACGCAGGTACGCTTTTTTGTTGTACTCATCTTTGACAGCTCAGACCATGAGCTTAAACTTATCCGCGATGCAGAGCTGACGGCTCAGATAGCAGTGTTCCCCGCTCTGATCGTGCACCACGCTCTTGATGGACAGCAGCGGGTAGCCCTTTACCACGCCCAGATACTTGGCCTCCTGATGGTTCGCAAACACGATCTCAAGGACTTTATCTGAGCGTGTGAATACGATGCCCGTTTCCTTTCGGATCGTCTCATACAGAGAGGCATTGGTCAGATCTGCATTGAACAGAAAGAAAAAACTCTCCGGAAATTTGCTGGTCTCCAACAGCATCGGTCTGCCGTCCGCAAGGCGCAGGCGCTCCACAACCAGCGTCTGTTCGTCCTTTTTCAGTCCAAGCTGCCCCCGTTCTTCCTCCGTAGGCTGTTCCAGTGCGATCTTGATCGTCTTTGCGCCGGGCTGGTATCCCATCATATAACACATATTGGTGTAGCTCAGCACGCCATCCAGCTTTCGCTGGATCTTCTTTTCCGCAACAAACGTGCCCTTGCCGGGCTTGCGTACCAGAAATTCTCCCTGAGACAGCTCATCCAGTGCTTTACGCACCGTGACGCGGCTGACCGAATAGCGCTCGCAGAGTTCATTTTCCGTTGGTAGGCGGCTGCCCGGGGGATACTCGCCCGCATCAATAGCCGCACGCAGTGTTGCGGCGAGCTGTTGAAACAGCGGCGTTGAAATTGTATTATCCAAACTCATGGTATATTCTCCCGTTCTTATTTTTATCACGAAATACGGTTTATTTTCAATTTACTTTTTTGCGTGCCCCGCAAATATGTTACAATACAAACTTATTATATATAAGTTTTATCCGTGCGTAAAGAGGAAAAACAAATTTTTTCTCCCTTGCGTCTGTGCAGGGCCGTTTTCCAGCACCCCCTATTTATATAGGAAGCCCGCCACATTTCGTTTCGTTCCTTGTAAGAAATGCACAATTTTTTTGCCCTATTTTTGGTATTGACATTTGTATTGCTTTGTATTATCATCATGGCAAGAAAAGTTCCTCCGGAAACCACCGGAAGAAATCGAGACAGCTTAATATGAAATGCAGGAGGGTAATACAATGCATTACAAGTACACTGACATCAAGGCCATCGTCGCTGAAATTCTGGAGAACAAGAAGGACGAGGGCGGCGTCAAGAACATCTATTTCGTGGGCTGCGGCGGCTCTCTGGGTGCTCTGTACCCTGCAAAGACCTTTATGGAGCGCGAGAGCCTGACGCTGAAGTCCGGCTGGGTGAGCAGCAACGAGTTCGTCCACAGCACGCCCCGCGATTTCGGCAAGAACTCCATCATCTGCCTTGCCTGCCACAAGGGCAACACCCCCGAAACCATTGCCGCTGCAAAGCTGGGCAAGGAGATGGGCGCTGCTGTCATCATCCTGACTTGGCTGGAAGAGTCTGAGATCATCGAGTTCGGCGATTACATCATCCATTACTCCTTCGACGCCAGCCCGGATCACCTCGCTGGTGACATCGACTACGCCGGTGAAAAGACCATGTGCGCCCTGCAGGTCGCCGTGGAGCTGCTGAATCAGACCGAGGGCTACAGCAACTACGATAAGTTCCAGCAGGGTGCCGGCATGATCACCACCGTGATCCGCAAGGCTCGCGCTCATGTGGCCCAGCGTGCTCTGGACTTTGCCGAGGAGTACAAGAACGACTCCGTCATCTACACCATGGGCAGCGGCGCAGGCTACGGTGCCGCTTACATGGAGAGCATCTGCATCTTCATGGAGATGCAGTGGATCCACTCCGGCACCATCCACACCGGTGAGTTCTTCCATGGTCCCTTCGAAGTCACCGACGCCAACACCCCCTTCGTCATTCAGGTGTCCGAGGGTTCTACCCGTGAGCTGGACGAGCGCTGCCTCAAGTTCCTGCACACCTATGCAAAGCGCATCGAGGTGCTGGACGCCAAGGAGCTGGGCCTGTCGGTCATCGATCCCGCTGTCGTGGACTACTTCAACCACTCCCTGTTCAACAATGTCTATCCCATCTACAATCACGCTCTCGCTGAGACCCGCCAGCATCCGCTGACCACCCGCCGCTATATGTGGAAGGTCGCATACTGATATAGACGGAAAGGATCTGATACGATGAGCGCAGTCAAGATCATCGCCATCGGCGATAATGTGTGCGACAAATACCTCTCCCGTGGGAAGATGTACCCCGGCGGCCAGTGCGTCAACACCTGCGCCTATGCCGCAGCAAACGGTGTGCCTTCCGCTTATCTGGGCAAGTTTGGCAGCGATGAGGTCGCCGCCTACAACCAGAAGATCCTGCACGAGCTGGGCATCGACATCAGCCACTGCCGCCATTTTGAGGGCGAAAACGGCTTTGCCATGGTCACGCTCAAGGGCAACGACCGCGTCTTTCTTGGCTCCAACAAGGGCGGTGTCGCCAAAGAGCACAGCTTCGACTTCACGCAGGAAGATCTGGAGTACATCAAGGGCTTCAACCTGATCTACACCAACCTCAACAGCTATATCGAAGAGGATCTTCCCTTCCTGCACACGGCCGGCGTGCCCATCGCCTATGACTTTTCTACCCGATGGACCGACGCCTATCTGGAAAAGGTCTGCCCCTATGTCACCGTGGCCATCCTGTCCTGCGCACACCTGAGTGCCGAGGACCGCGCCCGAGAGATGCAGAAGACCGCCGACCACGGCGTTTCCATCGTGCTGGGCACCATCGGTGAGGACGGCTCCTATGTGCTGTACAACGGCAAGACCTACTACGCCTCCGCCGTGCACGCAGATGACGTCATTGATACCATGGGCGCCGGCGACTCCTACTTTGCCGCTTTCCTCTGCTCGCTGCTGAAGTCTTCCAAGAGCGGCGCTCTGCTGGACGGCACCGAAGAAGAAAACGTCGCGCATCTGCAGGAAGCCATGCAGATCGGCGCAGCATTTGCTGCAAAAATGTGCGCCAAGGAAGGCGCCTTCGGCTACGGAACCCCCATCGTGGGCCGCACCGAACTGTAAAATAAAACAGGAGGCATTTTCATGAAACCTGATCAGTATGAAAACAACGCGGAAGGCATCCTCTGCGTTTATAAGAACCCCAAATGGCTGGTTTGCATCAAGAACTGGAAGCCCGACAACGACATTGCCGGCATCGCTCATCTGGAGATTCATCATTCCACCGACGAGCAGTTCATCCTTGCCGCTGGTAAGGCAATCCTCATCACCGCCGAGCGCGAGGGCGGCAGCTTCAAGAATATCGAGCTGACCCCCATGCAGCAGGGCAAGGTATACAATGTTCCCGCCGAGTGCTGGTTCTACTCCATCACGCAGAAGGACACCAAGGTGATCTATGTGCAGGACTCCAACTGCTCTATGGAAAACAGCGACCTTGCCGACCTGACCGCTGCTCAGATCGCCAACATTCAGGAGCGTGCACGCAAGATCCTCGCAGAGTGAAAAGGAGCTTTTTATGCCGATCCGATGCGTCCTCTTTGACTTTGACGGCGTGATCGCCGATACCGAGGAACGGAACGCCGACTATCTTGCCGCTGCTCTTGCGCATTTCGGGGTCCGGCTGACCGAAGAGGATCGGAGCGCACTGGTGGGCATCAATGATCCCTCTCTGCTTGAGGCACTGCTGAAGCGGGCAGAAACGCCGGTCACTCTGGAGCAGCTACAGGCCGAACGCACACGCCACGGCAACTACTACGAAAACGGTGCCGACCTGCACACACAGCCCGGTCTGCGGGAGTTTCTCTCTGCGCTTCGCGCACAGAGCATTCGCACCGGCATAGTCTCCTCTACTCGGTCACAGCTCATCTTGACCGCGCTCGACCGCCTGCATCTGGTCTCACAGTTCGATGTGGTGGTCTGTGGCGACATGGTCACTCGGCGCAAGCCCGATCCGGAACCTTATCTGCGGGCAGCGCAGCTTCTGGGGCTTGCCCCCGGCGATTGTCTGGTCATCGAGGACTCTCCCACAGGCATCCGTGCCGGAAAAGCCGCCGGCTGTACCGTGCTGGGCTATACCGGCAGCTCCATCCGTCAGGACGTCTCTGCGGCAGATTTCGCCCTTTCTGATTTTCATCTTTACCGACAGATCCCACTTTTTCAGAATCTTTCTCCGTTCTGATTTTATGACAAAACAGACCAAACCAGTATAAATAGGTTTGGTCTGTTTTGCATTTAACATGGCTTTTTTGTAAAGTGTGCAGAAAGTGTGCAAGTGTGTGCAACCTCTGCCGCAAAAACAAAAAAGCCATGAAATCTTTCGATCTACAGCTTCCACGGTAAACATTCCTACGGGTTGGAACCCGCGGGCTAAGCAACAGCCCACTGGGCTGATTGCTTGCGGCGCTATGCGCCGCCGCCCTGTTCGAGCCCCTTCCATCGCGCAAACAAAAAAGAAAAACCAGTACACAATGTGTACTGGTTTTTCTTGGTGCGATGGAAGGGACTCGAACCCCCGGCCTACTGATTCGTAGCGCACGCCGGGCGATTCCCTCAATTTTTGGAAGTTACGTTTTAACGTCGATTCTTTGCGAAACATCGCAGGTTTTGAGCTTCGAATTTCTGCACCCTTTGTCCGATTTTGCAACGATTTGCACCCTTTGCACGTTTTGAAACCGTGCAAAAACCGTGCAGAAACCGTGCACTTACTCCCGGACAAACTAAAAACCACTTCATCCGACAACGACTTGACGGCATTGGTTCGAGTGACCGCACACCAAAAATCAAGTCTTGGAGGATACGACTATGACAAAATTGCTTTTCTGCCGTTACAACATGGACACCAACCGGGTGGAAGCCCGGTTTGAGGATGGCACCACCCTTGCCATTGACTGCATCGCCATCGAGGACGAGCACGGTAACACCCCGGCGCAGCGGGCAGAGCTGGACTGGCTGCTCTACAACAAGCCCTTGGAGTATGCACAGATGGTGCTGAGAGGGGAGATGGAGCACTACCTGTCGCTGGGATGTGAGCATGGCTGGTTGGAGGATTGATCTAGTAATGATTATCTATAATTTCTTGTTGCCAGCCATTTCTCTTCGTGGTAATATTATATTGGATTGTTGTATAGTCTGTTTGGAAAGGAAGTGAACTCATGTCAAACCCATCACCTTTACGTTATCCGGGCGGAAAAAATCGACTAGCTGATTTTATTCGTCTTGTCATTCAAAATGCAGATTTGAAAGATTGCACATATATTGAACCTTTTGCTGGTGGCGCTGGTGTTGCACTTTCCCTACTACTCGATAATACTGTTGATACTATTGTAATCAACGATTCCGACAAAGCCATTTACTCTTTCTGGCGGGCTATTAAAGAAGAGCCCGAAGCATTAATTCAGCTAATATATGATACTCCTGTCACCATTGATGAGTGGCATAGACAAAAAGAAATATACGTTTCGTCCACATCTTACTCCCTCGAATATGCCTTTTCTACTCTTTTTTTGAATCGCACAAATCGTTCCGGAATTTTAAATGCCGGTCCAATTGGAGGTTATGCGCAATCTGGATATTGGAAATTAGATGTTCGTTACGATAAGCCTTCTCTTATTTCTAAAATTCAGACTATTTCAGAAAACAAAAAACGCATTCGCATATATAACAAGGACATTATAAGTCTCTTGCGAAATTACACTTCTCAAATGCAGGGAAATTTGTTTTTTTATTTTGATCCGCCTTACTATAATAAAGGGCAGCGATTATATAAAAACTTTTTTTCCCCTGCTGACCATAAGAGAATATACGATGTTATTTCTCAAGAAATTACATCACCATGGATTATCACATACGATGATGTTCCACAAATTGCAGACATATATAAAAACTATGGACTCCGTCATTTTGACTTAACCTATAGTGCGGCAAACAAAGGCTCTGCTTCAGAACTGATGATTTTTTCTGATATAAAGCTTTGCCCCACCGCTGAGCAACTAATCAAAAATGATATTCATATCAATTTACGGGTATAGAGGTTTCATATGATTATAAGGACTGTTGAAATTGAAAAGTTTCGTGCTTTCAAAAATACATCTTTTCACCTCGGAAAACGTCTTACTGCCATTTCTGGACGGAACGCAACACAAAAAACCACTTTGTTAGGCATGATTGGCCAACCTTTTAGCATTTCTAACAAAAACAATCCAATGTATGGTTGCAAAACAATCGATGGTTATAATTTTCGTTCCCAGTTTAGTGAAAAGTTCAAGATATCGCCAACTCATGATATTATCGGAGAACACAAATGGACGTTAAAACTCCATTCTGGCGTTCATACATCTCCACAATTTAAAGTTGAAAGTATCGCCCGTAGACAAGCCGGTCGAACTCCAACTCTTAGATTTTGGAATGCTGAGAGTCGTTCTAAAGGTGCAGGTTATATTCAATTACCCGTATATTTTCTCAGTTTAAGTCGTCTATTTCCCATCGGCGAATCCGGAAAGACCCAAAATTATCCAACAAACCTCACTCAAGAAGAAATCGATTATTGTGTTTCTGCGTATCAGACCATTTTATGCGTACAAGACGATGGCTCTCCTTCTTCTATAAATCTTGAAAAAGGGTCTTCCAGCAGAGTTTTTTCGGGTATCAGTGATAATGTTCATGATATTTTCACCAATTCAGCCGGCGAGGGAAATATTGTTCGAATAATTTTAGCCGTTCTATCTTTCAAGCGTCTAAAAGAAACATATCCTCATGATTATAAAGGGGGTATTCTTCTTATCGATGAACTCGATGCAACGCTCTACGGCTTTTCACAAATGCAGTTAATCAATTACTTGTGGGATGCCGCAGATAAGTATAAAATCCAAATTGTTTTTACCACCCATTCTCCAATCATTCTGCAATGCGTAAATAAGTATCAGCGAAAAGAACGTGCTGAGGTCGGCATCAGCCGACCTCCTTTTGCATATGATGGTGCTATAGTCTACCTAGAGCCCACTTATGATGCGGAGGGAAATCGCACGATAAACACCAAAAACATTTCGACAAGTAACGAGTTAAATCACATTCTCAGCGATATTAACCTCACTCTTCCTTCTAACAATGGGAAACTAAATGTATATTGTGAAGATGCCTGTGCTGTTTCATTTTTGAAATATATTCTTTCAAATTCTTTGCAGCATATCGTCCTGGACTCCTATATCAATTTTATTGATATCAATCTAGGCTGGCCCAATTACGTTCAGCTTGCACGGAAAGGTGTACCTGAATTTCTTAATAATTTAATCATCCTTGATGGCGATGTTCCTCAAATACACAAATCCGATGAAGACAATAATACAATATCTTCCTCCGGAAATTTTCTATTTCTTCCACTTGTTATTGAACGAGACATCTTTTCTATGCTTAAAAAGCATCAGTTTTTTAACGAGTTTTCAGAATCTGTCTCTTCTCGTCCAGACTTCACTTATGATATATGCTTCAACAAGTGGCCTCTTGCTCCCTCTCGATATGAGACGGTCAACTTCAAAGAATGGTTCCAGTATGCTGAAAACTCCCTTGGTTCAAGAAATTTCCTTTTTTCGTATTGGTGTCAAACTCATGCTGAGGAAACTTCCACATTTATTGAAAGCTTTATAAATACCTTCAATCGTCTCGCAGAGAGGAGTAATCTTGATTCCATCCCGCATAATTCAGAACCTGAAGATGTTCCCACAGACAGTTAAAAATTTCTTCAAAAAGGCTGTTGCAAAGTAGAAATGTGATAGCGACTTACGCAGAGAATAGCACACAATAGTAGAAATCCGGAACCTTTTAGGAGCCATTCAGACTTCGAGAAGATTCCGGATTTTACGCAATATTCTTCTTGGAGCGATTTTGTATTACTTTTATACTCCATAAGATTTGCAAAACAAACACCACTTAGGCAACACACCTATTTACGAATGATTTGGGTTTCCTCCTAATCTCTTCACCATAAACGGCAAATATAGATAAGCTGATTGCACGGTCAATTGCACGGCGTGCATTCACCGTGCAATTCGGTCAGTTCAAAGCCCATCAAACACGCGATATATCGTGTGTTTGATGGGCTCTTTTCCGTGCATTCAATCGCACGGCGTGCATTTCAGCATTACTTTTTCTCTTTCAGGTAGTACTTTCTTGCACAGCCTTGCCCTCGTCCTTCGATTATCCCCTCACTGGAAAGCTTCTGAAGAATACGATACGCTTGTCCCCTCGTAAAGCCGCACAGCTCCTGCACCTTTTGGTTGGTGATCCACGGCTTATGCTGCAGATACTCCATAATCCGGCTTTTTGCCTGAATCTGGCTGACCG
>OIYG01001236.1_pt1 | contig 20049 bp, 14 predicted proteins | sample 1587861 | NCBI WGS metagenome assembly OIYG01 (sample SAMN03283272) | human gut metagenome | biome: human-associated habitat; material: feces | host: Homo sapiens | place: Peru | collected 2012 | reverse complement strand
TTGGATTAGAAGAATATAGAAGAAATAAAATTGGTATTATATTTCAAAGCTATAATTTAATAAATTATATGACTGCCCTTGAAAATATATATGTTGCAATGGGAATAACTGATAATAAAATACCAGGCAATATGGAAGTGATTGCGAGAAATTTACTTAAGTTTGTTGGTATCGATAGAGTTAAGGCAGACAGACCTGTAAATAAATTATCTGGTGGAGAGCAACAAAGAGTAGCAATAGCAAGAAGTCTATCAACGGATGTAGATTTGTTGTTTGCGGATGAACCAACTGGAAATTTAAATCAGGAAATGTCAGAAGAAATAGTAAAAATTTTTAAAACTTTAGCACATACGCATAATAAGTGCATAATTATGGTTACTCATTCTAAAGAAATTGCCGACAAATCTGATTGCATTCTAACTTTGGAGAAAGGAACATTGAGAAGAAATGAGTAGTTTTTTAGAAAAATTTAACGAGGAAACAATTGATGAAACAAAAGGTATTGTCGCACATGAAAATGAAATAGAAGAAGACACTTCGTATTTAGATAAACAGAAAAAAAAGAAAATAATTACTATTATTTCAAGCGTGATTGTAATTATTGTTATTATCATCACTATTATACTTTCGAGGTTAGTAAAAGTTCCAGAGTTTGAAAATAGGCTTAGTACCATTGCTACAAAATGGGGAAATAACAATAATATTGAGTTTAAAGAAGAACAAAAATATGATAGTAAAATATCAGAAGGAATAGTAATTTCACAGTCAATAAAGTCAGGAACTAGAATATTTAAAGGTAACCAAATAACAATTATTGTAAGTAAGGGTAAAGATCCAAATGAGAAAATAAAAGTTCCAGACTTCAAGACAGTAACTGCTTCAGAAATTAAAATATGGAACGAAGAAAATGAACTTTCAAATGTTACAATTAAAGAGGAATATTCTGATACAGTAGAAGCTTTAAATGTTATAAGTTATGAGTTTGATAATATTGCAACAAATGAAAACACCTTTACAAGAAGTGATAAATTGACTATTGTCATTTCAAAAGGTAAACAAACATTAACTATGGAAGATTTTTCTTCTAAAACAAAAGCAGATGTAACTAAATGGTGTTCTAAAAATAAATTTAATTGTAAAATAACCGAGAAGTTTGATAAGGATGTAACTTCAGGTAATGTTATATCTCAATCTATATCTAAAGGAACTAAGTTAGAAAAAAATACTCAAATTATATTCGTTATTTCGTTAGGGGAAGGAATAAAGATTCCCAACTATTATAATGTTTCTAGTGATAATGCAGTCACTTTAAATGATAAAGTTAAAGTGATAATTAGAAATGTATATAGTATGAATGTTAGTTATGGAAAATTAATATCACAATCTATAAAATCAGGTACTATGGTAAAAGCAGATGATAATGAAGTAACTTTGACTTATTCGTTAGGTATTCCTTATTTTGCAAGTTTAAATGGAACAAGTGAAAGTGAACTAGCAAAAATATTTTACGAATATAATCAAAAAGGTGTTAATTTTACATATACAATAAAATATGTTGATTCAGAAGAAGAAAAAGGTAAAATTGTTTGGTCATCGAAATCTAATGAATTTGTATCTATGAAAGAGCATATAGAAATTCATGTAAGTAATGGTTCAAAACAAATAATTAAAGAGAATTAAAAAAACAAATTACAATTTAGTAATTTGTAAGAAGGATTAAATAAATGAACGAAGATACAAAAAGTTTACCATCAACGAGTATCAACTGGTTGATTTCAATTTAGTTAAGAACACTACTAAAGTATTATAAAATAAGGAAAAAGTAAAAAATGCATCTTGTATATATTTAATGTAAATAGTTAAAATATGCAAAAAAAATGACTATTATTAGATATTTTTGTCATTTTTTTTGAGTAGAAGTTGCAAGGTGATTACAGAAGTTAAGAACATATGAATAATTGATATATTTTATTATGTGATATAATATGTTTCAGGTAGGGTTATTATGTTTAAATATAGTGAAAAAGATCTGTATGATAGATGTGGATATGATTAGACAAAATTTTCTTATGGTTATGATGAATTTACTGGAGAATTTTATACTATGAATGATGGAACTAAAATTCCAATCATGTATAAAACAGGAGCAAATGATGGGTTATCAAGACATTTAGTTTTGAAAACATTTAAGGGATATATATGTGTTGATAGTATAGCTAGTTTTAGTGATATTTTTGATGATTCAAAATATTTAAAAGATGAAACAGAATGGATATTTCCGTATCTAAGTTATAAGCATTCGTTCTATGATGATTCGGTTGCAAGATTAGCAACTGTTCTTGGAAATCATTGGAAAGGTAATTTGTACGAAAATATATCTGAAGATAATAATACAAATGAAAAAAATGTGAAAAAACTTAAAATGTTAATAAAAAACAGTAATTCTTATTTCGTTAATATAAAAATGAAAAATAGCGAGCATATGACCTTGTAATTATTTTTTAAAGTTTGATTGCGTAATATTTAAGAACATATAAATGATATAAATTTAGACAGATTAGTACAAAATCTGCCTTTTTTATGCTATAATTTTAATGATTTTAAAAAGGAGTTGATCCAAATGAATGAAAATAAAACTAATATAAACTGGTATCCAGGACATATGGCTAAAACCAAAAGAGAAATAGGTGATTTATTACCTTTAATAGATATAGTATATGAACTTGTAGATGCTAGAGTACCAATGTCTTCTAGAATAGATGATATCGATCAAATAACTAAAGGAAAACCAAAAATAATTATTATGACTAAAGCAGATTTGTGTGATCTAAATGAAACTCTAAAATTTAAAGAAAAAATGGAAAATGATGGTTCTAAAGTAATTCTTGTTGATTTAAAGAATAATGATGATTATAAAAAAGTTTTTGATGCAACGAAAACTTTGGCGCGTGAAATTAATGAAAAAAGAGTTAATAAAGGTTTAAAAGAAAAAGAAATCAAAGCTTTAGTTGTAGGTGTTCCAAATGTTGGTAAATCAACATTTATAAATAAACTTGCTGGTAAAAAAGTAGCTAATGTTGGTAATATACCGGGGGTTACCAAGAATCTTGTTTGGCTTAAAACTAAGGAAAATATTTTGCTTTTAGATACTCCAGGTATTTTGTGGCCTAAGTTTGAAAGTGCGGAAGTTGCTTTAAATCTTGCGAGTATAAGTGCAATTAAAAATGAGGTTTTGCCTATAGATGAAGTTGCCATACATATTCTAAACAAACTTGATAAATACTATAATGATATATTAAAAAATAGATATGGTGTAGATCATGTTGATGAAGATTTATGTGTTACATATGATGCTATCGGTAAAAAAATTGGTGCTAGAATAAGTGGTGGCGAAATAGATTATGATCGAGTTAGCACATTTATAGTAAACGATATGAAACAAGATGTAATTAAAGGTGTTACATTTGATAGATTAGAGGATTAGTTATATGGAAGAAGTAGATTTACTTGCATCTGAAAAAGAATTATATAAAAAAGGTATAACTTTAATTGCTGGAGTTGATGAAGTAGGGCGTGGACCTCTTTGCGGACCAGTTGTTGCATGTGCTTGTATATTACCAAAAAATTATTCTTTAGAAGGCCTTAATGATTCTAAAAAATTAAGTGAGAAAAAAAGAGATAAACTTTATGAAATACTTATTAAAGATACTATTTATGGAATAGGTATAGTATCTCCTCAAAGAATCGATGAAATAAATATATTAGAAGCTAGTAAAGAAGCAATGAAAATAGCTTTATACAATTTAAGTAAAAAGCCTGAACATGTTTTAATTGATGCTGTTAAACTTGATATTGATATTCCATCAACTTCTATTATTAAAGGAGATGCAAAAAGTTTAAGTATTGCTGCTGCTAGTGTTATTGCTAAAGTAACAAGAGATAGAATGATGTATGACCTTGACAAAATTTATCCTGAGTATGGTTATGCATCACATAAAGGTTATCCAACAAAAAAACATATTGAAGCAGTAAAAAAATATGGTGTTAAAGATTTTTATAGATTTACATTTTCTCCAATAAGTGAAATAATAAAAGAGTATAAGAATTAAAAGAGGTGTTTATATGAAAAAAGTTTTAACTAATAGAGTCGTTTTAAATACATTTATAATGACCCTTTTTATTTTTTCACTTGAGATGATTATAAGAAATTTTACGGGGTCTAAATTGTTTGATTTTGGTACTATACGTATTTTGCTTGCATCATTTATATGTGGTTTAGGAATAAGTTTTATAACTCATTTCTTTAAAAAACTACCTGCTAGAATAATTCATATAGTTTTTGTTTTAGCAATTGGTTTATATGAATTTATTGAATTTGGATTGTTTAACTTCATTGGATTTTTCATGGGAGTTGGGAATACTGAACAAGGAACTAAAGTAATAAGTTATATTTTAGACTTTTTAAAATCTTTAAAAATAGAATATTATTTTATACTTTTACCAACTATATTATTTGTTTTATATTATATCTTTATCGATAGAAAGATAATGAAAAATAAAACAAGAAATGAAAACCTTACAATGGTTCAAAAAATATATATTGAAGTAGTAACCGTAATAGTTCTGTTTATTAGTTCATTTGGATATTATGAAATACTAAAAAATAATGTAGGAATGAATGAACTTCAAACGGATTCGGTTTATTCTTTATGGCTATATCCTGAAAATTCTAATTTAGCTGTAGATAATTATGGAGTATTAACTTATGGATTCTGTGATATAAAAAGTATTGTTTTAAAAATAGATGCAGATAAAGTTATAAATATAGAAAACAAAAAAGAAGATAAAAAAGAAGAAAAACATGATAAAGTTGTTACTGACATGACTCGTACAATTGATGATACAGCATGGAAGATGGTAATTGATACAACTACTGATGAAACATATAAAACATTAAATAACTATTTTATAAATAGGAAAATTACTGATAAAAATGAAATGACTGGTAAATTTGAAGGAAAGAACTTAATTGTTATTTTACTTGAATCAGTAAATGAAATAGCGATTCTTAATAAAGATGATTTTCCAACTTTATCAAAAATGTATAACGAAGGAATATCTTTTAGAAATAACTATACACCAAGAAACAACTGTTCAACGGGTAATAACGAATTTACTGCTTTAACAAGCTTATTTACGATAAATAATACATGTACAGCTAATACATATGCATCTAATAAATATTTTACTGCTGCATTTAATATATTTAATAATAAAGGTTATTATACAAGTTCTTATCATGATTATACTCAAAAATACTATAGAAGAGGTAAAATACATGTTAATCTAGGTAGTCAAAAATTCTATAGTGTAACTGACTTAGGAATGACTTATGAAGAACCTTATGAAGAATGGCCAAGCGATGTAGATATGTTTAAAAGTGCTCAAAAATATTACATGAATAAAAATAAATTCATGTCATACTTTGCAACTGTTACAACACATCAACCATATTTTCAATCATCTAAGATGGGGGATAAATATATGAATGATGAAAAATTCAGTGGATATTCAACTTCTTTAAGAAGATATTTATCAAAGATGAAAACTTTAGATGAAGCATTAAGCGAACTATTAAGTGAACTTAAAAGTGAAGGTAAACTTGAAGATACTGTTATTGCTATGTTTGGGGATCATTTTCCTTATGGATTAACAGATTCAGAAATTAATGAATACTTAAGTAAAAATGCAAATTATACAATATCAAGAAATTCAAATAAAAATAAAAACGTTGACAGAACACCTATGTTAATTTATAATGCAGGAATGGAAAGCATTGTTGTAAATGATTATACATCTCCACTTGATTTGCTTCCAACACTTCTTAATTTATTTAATATGGATTATGATCCTAGATTTTATTTAGGAACTGATATATTTAGTAAAGATCATGCTTCACGAGTAGCTTTTGCTGATGGTTCATGGACTGATGAATATGGATACTATAGTGCTCCAAATTCAAAAATAACCTATAAAGATGGAGCAACTAAAACATATACTAATGCTGAAATAGCTGCAATAAATGCCGATATTCGTGAAAGACAAAGAATGAGTACTTCAGCAATAAAATCTAACTATTTTAACTATTTAGGAACAGAACTTGAAAAAGCAAAAAATAAATTAAGTAGTAATTAAATTTAATTATGAAAGAGAGGACATCTATGAATTTAGTAATAGTTGAGTCTCCAGCAAAGACTCATACAATATCTGGATATTTAGGTAAAAATTATAAAGTAGTATCAAGTAAAGGGCATATAAGAGATTTAGCTACTTCTGGTAAATTTGGTCTTGGTGTTGATGTAGAAGGTGATTTTACGCCAACATATAAAGAAATACCTGGTAAAAAGAAAGACATTGCATCTTTAAAAAAGGATGCAAAGAATTCTGATATGGTATATCTTGCAACTGACCCAGACCGTGAGGGAGAAGCTATTTCTTTTCATCTTTATGAAGTGCTTGGTTTAAATAAAGATAATTATGAAAGAGTTGTTTTTAATGAAATAACTGAAGGCGCTGTAAAAGAAGCTTTTAAGCATCCAAGAAAAATTGATGATTCATTAGTTAGAAGTCAAGAAACAAGAAGAATATTAGACCGTATAATTGGATTTAGATTATCAAAACTTATGCAATCTAAAACAGGTGGTAAAAGTGCTGGTCGTGTACAATCTGTTGCTTTAAAACTAATTGTTGATCGTGAAAGAGAAATACTTGCATTTGTTCCTGAAGAATATTGGAATATAACTGCAAAATTTAAAGACTTTGATGCTAATTTAGAAAAATATAAGAGCAAAAAGCTTGAAATTCATAATGAAGATGAAGTTAAAGATATCTTATCTAAATTAGGTGAAGATTTTAAAATAGCAAGTGTAGAAAAGAAAGAAAAAACTAAAAAAGGTTTTCTTCCATTTACAACTTCAACTTTACAACAAGCATGTATTAATAAATTTAATTTTAATTCAAGTAAAACAATGCGTATTGCTCAAAAACTTTATGAAGGCGTAGATTTAGGAAGTGAAACTCTAGGTTTAATAACATATATGCGTACCGATTCAACAAGACTTTCTCCAGTATTTATAAATGATACTTTTAAATATATTGAAGAGACTTTTGGTAAAAAGTATGTTGGTGTTGTTAAAAAGGGTAAGAAGACGGAAAATGTACAAGATGCCCATGAAGCAATAAGACCTACAAGCATTAAAAGAACACCTGAAAGTGTTAAAAAATATTTAACTAAAGATGAATATAAGGTATATTCAATAATATATGCTCGTGCTCTTGCATCTTTAATGAGTGATGCTAAAACACTTGCAACAACAGCTATTCTTGATAACAACGGTTATGAATTTAAAGTAACAGGTTCTATTTTGACTTTTGATGGTTACTTAAAAGTATATAAGGAATTTTCAAAAACTGATGATGTTATATTACCAGATTTTGATAAGTTTAATGGAGTAGTATCTACAAAAGATATTGAAACTGAGCAAAAATTTACTAAACCAGTTTCAAGATATACGGAAGCAACATTAATTCAAGAAATGGAAGAACTAGGTATCGGAAGGCCTTCAACGTATGCAAAAACAATGGAAACATTAAAGATGCGTGATTATGTTAAAATTGAAGATAAAAAGTTTGTTCCAACTGAAATAGGTATTGAAACAACTGATAAACTTCAAGAATATTTTTCAAATATTATTGATGTTGAATATACAGCTAATATGGAAACTGACTTAGACTTAATTGCTGAAGAGAATAAGGACAATATAAAAATATTAAAAGATTTTTATAATGAATTTGAGCCTTTAGTAGAAAGTGCATTTACAAAAATGGAAAAAGCATCTCCAAAAGAAACTGGAGAAACTTGTCCAAACTGTGGCTCACCTTTGGTTGTACGTAAAGGTAAATTTGGCGAATTTGTTGCATGTAGTAACTATCCAGAATGTAAATACATAAAAAAAGAAGAAAAAGATAAAACAGTTATATGCAAATGTCCAAAATGTGATGGAGATATTGTAGAAAAGAAAACAAGAAGAGGCAAGATTTTTTATGGATGTGATAAATATCCAAAATGTGATGTAGCTCTTTGGGATAAACCAACTGGTGATGTGTGTCCCGATTGTGGTTCTTTATTAGTAGAGAAAAAAGATGGAATCAAATGTTCCAGTTGTAGTTATGAAAAACAAGCGTAAAAGCTTGTTTTTTTCAACATAAAAATTTGACATTAGGGGGGGTAATATATACTAATAATAGAAAAAAATAGAGGAGTTGTGAACAATGAAAAAAAGTCACTTAATCTTGGCAGTTTTGTTACTAATGGTAGTTGGATATGCAGCAATTCAAATGAAAATAGATATAAAAGGAAATGCAACATTAAGTGAAAATGCAAGCGATTTTAATGTATATTTAGCAAACTTAAAATTAAATGGAACAGAAATAGAAGGAATAAATGAGACAAAAGATGGATATGTTATAAATGTACCATCAAAAGGAACACTTGAATATGATGTTGTAAATGATTCAACAGAATATGATGTAGAAGCAACAGTAGAATGTGAAGAGGAAACAGGAGCAAATGAAGTTACAAATTTTGATTACACTGGGGGAGAACAAACATTTGTGGCTCCAGTAACAGGAGTATATAAGCTTGAAACTTGGGGAGCACAAGGTGGTAATATAATCGTTGATAATTTAAATATAAATGGAGGTTATGGTTCTTATTCTCTTGGCAGTGTAAGTTTAAAGCAAAATAATAAGTTATATTTAAACATTGGAGGTTCTGGAGAGACAACAAGTTTAGAAAATACTGATGTTTCGGGTGGTTATAATGGAGGAGGAACAAGCGGTTATCTATCAGGAATATATGAAACTATTTGGGGATCCGGTGGTGGAGCGACTCATATAGCATTAAAATCCGGATTATTGGCATCTCTTGAAAGCAGCAAGGAAAGTATTTTAATTGTTTCTGGAAGCGGTGGTGGAAGTGGCTATTATATTGCAAAGAATAAAAAAGCATTTATTGGAGGTTCCGGAGGAGGTTACATTGGAAATAATGGTGAAGGAACAACTGGAGGTTATGGCTTTGGTGGAACTCAAATTGCTGGCGGATTACGAAACAATAGACTTAATGCGAATGGAACATTTCATGGCTCTGGAGAATCAGGTTCATTTGGAGTTGGTGGATCTTTTAATAAAACAATGAAATGTTCTGGAGGCGGAGGTGGTTTCTATGGTGGAGGAAGTGGACACTCTGAAGGCTCAGGAGCAGGAGGCGGCTCAGGATACATAGGAAATCCTCTTCTAACTAATAAAACTATGTATTGTTATAACTGTCAAGAATCTAGTGAAGAATCTACAAAAACCATTTTAACTACATGTACGAGTGCAACACCAAAAGAAAATTGTTCAAAGCAAGGTAATGGGTATGCCCGAATAACATTAATAAAAGGTATAAATGTTGTTACTCAATTAGAAACAACAACAATAGAAGCTCAAGATAAAATGAATAAAAGTGTTGAGGTTTCCAATAATAGAATGAAATGTAGTTTAAAAATAAAAAAGTTATCAAGAACAGAAAAGAAAGAAAAATATAGTGGTCCAACAAAATGGACTTTTGATTATACAGGAGGAGAACAAACATTTACTGTCCCAGTAACTGGAACATATAAACTTGAAACTTGGGGAGCACAAGGCAGTTCAAATTGGTATGGTGCTGGCGGCTATGGTGGATATTCAATCGGCAATATTAATTTAAATGTTAATACAGAATTATTTATAAATGTTGGTAGCAAAACAGGATACAATGGTGGAAATTATATGTCCGGTGTTGAAGCCCCTGGAGGTGGCGCAACACATATATCAACAGCTACAGGCTTACTTTCAAACTTAGAAAATTATAAATCAAATATTCTTATGGTTTCAGGTGGGGGTGGGGCTGGTGAAAGGGAAAACGGTGGTTCAGGTGGCGGATACATTGGTGGAACTGGATATGCTCTAAGCAATTCGTATTTGTATTTTGGTACTGGTGGGACTCAATCATCAGGTGGATCAGGAGTACTTTCGGGAAAGTATACAAATAATCTATATGATATAAATGGTAGTTTCGGCTCTGGCGGAATAGGATATGAAAAAAGTGACAGCGGTCCTAATGGTGGAGGCGGCTACTATGGAGGTGGGGCTACAACCTTAGCAGGCGGAGCTGGAGGCGGCTCTGGTTATATAGGCAATTCGCTATTAACAAATAAATCTATGTATTGTTATAATTGTGAAGAATCAACTGAAGAATCTACTAAAACTATTTCAACGACTTGTATAAATGAAACTCCAACTGAAAACTGCTCAAAACAAGGTAATGGTTATGTACGTATAACATTAATATCCAAATAGTCACATTTCGAGTCAATTCTATTGACAAGATAGGCTATTTTATTTATAATTAAAGTACATTTTTATAGAAAAGACCCGAGTTTATAATTAAGTATTTAAGAGAAGGCTAGTTGGTGAAAATGCCAAATACGTATTATAATCATAACACTTTTCAGTATATAAAAACGCATTTCTTGCGATAAAAGAAGAAGAGAGTACCTATGTAAAGTAAGGTGGCACCGCGGATTATTCCGTCCTTACGTTATGTAGGTTTTTTTATGTTAAGGAGGATTTTATGATAACAAAACAAAAAGGGACATATGATATATATGGAGATAATGCTAAAAAACGTGCTTATGTAAACGAAATACTTGCAGCACTTTCAGAAAAATATGGTTATGGTTATATTGAAACACCAGTATTTGAAGCAAGTGAGCTTTTCCATAGAGGAGTTGGAGAAACTACTGATATGGTTCAAAAGGAAACTTATGATTTTAAGGATAGAGGAGATAGAAATTTGACTTTAAGACCAGAAGGAACTGCATCTATTGTAAGATGGTTTGTTGAAAACAAGATGTATGGAAATATGACTGATCCAGTGAAAGTTTTCTATAACGCTAAGATGTACAGATATGAACGCCCTCAAAGTGGAAGAAATAGAGAATTTACTCAATGGGGATTTGAATGCTTCGGTTCAGATGATGTTATAAGTGATGCTGAAGTTATTTCTCTTGCTTACAATGCTTATCGTTTACTTGGCCTTGATAATGTCTGTGTTCGTCTTAATACTTTAGGTGATGATGAATCGAGAAATAATTATCGAGATGCTTTAGTAAGTTATTTCCGTCCTCATATAGATTCATTATGTGAAGACTGTAAAAATAGACTTGAAAAAAATCCATTAAGAATACTTGATTGTAAAGTTGATGCGGAAAACGAAATAATGGCATCAGCTCCCAAAATATTAGATTATTTAAATGAAGAAAGTAAAGCTAGATTTGATTCATTATGTGAATTACTTGATCTTATGGACATAAATTATGAAGTTGACCAAAAACTAGTTCGTGGACTTGATTACTATAATCACACAGTGTTTGAAATAACTTTAAATAACTCTTATGCCTTAGGAGGCGGAGGAAGATACAATTCGTTAGTTGAAACTTTAGGTGGACCAAGTGTTCCAGGATTAGGTTTTGCCATGGGATATGATAGAACTATTCTTGCTATGGAAGAAGAAGGAGTAAAGATTCCAATTAATGATTCAATTGATGTATATCTTCTATATGTAACTAATACTGAAAAAGAAACAGCTTGTTATTTAGCTCAAGATTTACGTTTAAATGGATTTGTAGTTGAAACTGACATGATGAATAAATCTTTAAAAGCTCAATTTAAAAGTGTTGATAGATTTAATAGTAAATACTTTATTGTATTAAATGATGAAGATTTAGCTAAGAATATGGTACGTGTAAAAGATAATAAAACAAAAGAAGAAAAAAACGTAGAAATCAATGATTTAATTGATTACTTAGATATGAATATGTAAGGAGAAAAAAATATGAATAAATATAGAACACATTTATTAAAAGATATAAATGAAACTTTAGCTGGACAAGATGTTGTTGTTTCTGGTTGGGTTGAAAATATTCGCGATCATGGTGGTGTATTATTTTTAGACTTAAGAGATGAAACTTCAACTTTACAAACTGTGTCAAATGATGATGATATGTTTAAAGGTATTGCTAAAGAATCAGTTGTAAAATTAACTGGTAAAATACGTAAAAGAGAAGAAGGAACAGAAAATGATAGAATCTCGACTGGAAATGTTGAAATGGTTGTTGACTCATTAGAAATACTTGGTAGTTGTGTTCATGAACTTCCATTTGAAATCATGACAAGTAAACAAACAAAAGATGATGTAAGACTTAAATACAGATATCTTGATATGCGTAATGAATCAGTTAAAAAGAATATGGTTTTAAGAAGTGATATTTTACATTTCTTAAGAAACAAAATGTACGATTTAGGATTTACAGAAATACAAACTCCAATTCTTACAGCATCATCACCAGAAGGAGCAAGAGACTTCGTTGTTCCATCTCGTTTATTTAAAGGAAAATTTTATGCACTTCCACAAGCTCCTCAAATATATAAAGAGTTACTTATGGTTGGTGGTATGGGCAAATATTTCCAAATAGCGCCTTGTTTTAGAGATGAAGATGCCAGAGCTGATAGAACTTTAGAATTCTACCAATTAGATATGGAAATGTCTTTTGTTGAAGAAGATGAAGTACTAGAAGTTGGAGAAAGTATTTTCTATGATACATTTACAAAATTCTCAAATAAAGAAGTATCTAAACCTCCATTCAGACGTATTGCTTATAGAGATGCAATGGAAATGTATGGATCTGATAAACCGGATTTAAGAAACCCATTAATTATTAAAGATGCAAGTGATGTATTAAAGGATACAACTTTTGGTCCATTTAAAAAATCTACTATTAAAGTAATAGTATGTGATGGAATTGGTGAGAATTCAAACTCTTGGTTTAATGAAATCGTTGATTATGCATCAAGTATTGGAATGCCTGGTATAGGTTATATAACTCTTATGAGTGATGGCTCTCTAAAGGGACCAATTGATAAATTCTTAAGCGATGAAGAAAGAAAGAACTTAATTCACGAGTTTGATATGAAAGAAAACTCAGTAATGTTCTTTATAGCTAATAGAAATAAACTTCATGCACAAAAATTTGCAGGTCTTATAAGAAATGAACTTGGAAGAAAAATGAATTTAATTGATAATAATAAGTTGGAATTATGTATCATTAATGACTTCCCAATGTTTGAATTTGATGAACAAACTAAGAAGTGGGAATTCTGTCATAATCCATTTAGTTTACCTCATGGAGGAATTAAAGATTATGAAGAAAAAGATCCAGGAGAAATACTTGCATATCAATTTGACTTTGTATGTAATGGTAATGAAATGGCTTCTGGAGCAATTAGAAATCATGATTTAGATAGTTTAGCTAAAGGATTTGAAATAGTTGGCTATAGTCGTGAAGAAGTTGAAAATAGATTTAAATCAATATTTACAGCATTTAAATATGGATGTCCTCCACATGGTGGTATGGCTCCTGGTATCGATAGATTAATAATGCTTATCCAAGATGAACCAAACTTAAGAGAGGTACAAGCATTCCCAACAAGTGCAAGTGGAGCGGATCTTATGATGGGATCCCCTGCAACACTTATGCCTATACAACTTAAAGAACTTGGAATAAAAGTAGTTGAGGAGGATAAAAATGAGTAGTGGTTTTACACCTGAAAAAGTAGAAAAACTTGCTGATCTATTAATGATTGGTTTAAGTGAGGACGAAAAAGATATGGTGTTTAAAGAATTTGCAGTAATTGATGCAAATATTAATAAAATAAATGAAATACCTAATATAAAAGATGTTCTTCCGATGACTCATGCCTTAGATAATTTTGAGTATGTTCTAAGAGACGATGAAGTTGAAGAATCAATTGACATAAAAGACTTACTTGCTAACTGTGATGACACAGATGGTGATGAAGTAAGTGTACCAAAGGTGGTGGGATAATGGATAAAGATATTAAAACATTACATGAAGAATTAGAATCTGGTTCTATTACAAGCGAAGAACTTGTTAAAGAAGCTATAAAAGACTCTTATACTGCAAAAGATGAATATAATGCAGTAGTTACTGTTGTAGACGGCGCTTCTTCTAAAGAAGTTACTAATGAACTTTTATCAGGAATACCTTTTGCTTGTAAAGATAATTATTCAACTGCTGGAATTTTATCAACTGGATCAAGTAATACTTTAAAAGATTATGTTCCGTTTTTTACAGCAACTGCTATTAAAAACTTAGAGAGTAAAGGAGCAGTTTTAGTAAATAAAACAGCAATGGATGAATTTGGTATGGGTGGAACTGGAACAACAGCTCATACTGGAAATATTTTAAATCCATGGGATAAAACACGTATGTGTGCTGGTTCTTCTTCTGGATCAGCTGCCATAGTTGCTGCTGGACTTATTCCTTATGCAACCGGATCAGATACAGGAGATTCTATTCGTAAACCTGCTGCTTACTGTGGTATTGTTGGATATAAACCAACATATGGAATGATTTCAAGATATGGTTTGTTTGCTTTTGCTTCTTCTTTAGATACATGTGGGGCTTTAACAAGAAATGTTGAAGACGCTGCAATTGTAGTAGATGGTATGAAAGGAATCGATAAGTATGATATGACTACTTGGGATTCAAGTGATATTCATCTATATGATAATTTAAATAAAGATATTAAAGGTAAAAAACTGTTCTATTTAGAAGATATATGTGATATTAACTCATATACTCATAAAACTCCAGAGTTAACTCGTCATTTAAGTATTTTCCATGAAACGCTTGATAAATTAAGAAGTCTTGGAGCTATAGTAGAAGGTGTAAAAATTGATAGAACTTTACTTAATGCAATATCTTCTACATATGTAGTTTTGTCTTGTGCTGAAGCAACAAGCAACATGTCTAACTTAACTGGATTCATATTTGGTCCAAGAGGAGAAGGTAATACTTATCAAGAACAAATGAAAGATCATAGAACTAAAGGATTTTCTCCTTTAATAAAAAGAAGATTTATAATTGGTTCTTATGTTTTACAATCTGAAAACCAAGATAGATATTTTAAAAATGCTCAAAGAGTTAGAAGACTTATTGTAGATAAATTTAAAGAATTATTTGCGAGTTATGATGCATTCATTATGCCAGTTGGCTCAGGTGTTGCTAAGAAATTTGAAAGTGATAAAGATGTTTTAGATGAAAGTGAACTTGATGTACTTGAAGAACATTTACAAATTGGAAACTTTGGAGGTTTTCCATCTATAACTATTCCAGATGGATTAATCGATGGCCTTCCAGTAGGAGTAAACATTACAGGAAACTGTTATGATGATCAAAATGTTTTAAATATTGCTTACGCCTTAGAAAGTGTAATGGAATATAAAAATATGACTGCAAAGGAGGTTAAGTAATGGGTAGATACTACGTAACTATCGGTCTTGAAATGCACTGTGAAATATCTGAAACTAAATCAAAAGTATTTTCAAGTGCTAAAAATGGATATTCAGAAATGCCAAATACAAATATAAGACCAATTGATATGGGTTTTCCTGGAACTTTACCAGTTTTAAATAAAGAAGCTGTTAGAATGTCTTTGATGATGAGTGAAATTTTAAATTGCCGTCAACCAGAATATATGTATTTTGAAAGAAAAAACTATTATTATCCTGATATGCCAAAAAACTTTCAAATAACTCAAAATCCACCAGAGGATTGTGCTGGTATGAATGGTTATATCGATATCATTAGACCAGATGGAACTAGTTTTAGAGTTGGGATTGATAATATTCATTTGGAAGAAGATGCTGCAAGTATGAATCACTTGTATGATACTTCAACAATTGATTATAACCGTGCTGGAGTTCCACTTCTTGAACTTGTAACTGAGCCTTGCCTACATTCAGCTGATGACGCGGTATATTTCCTTGAATATGTTCGTGCAATATATCAATATTGTGGAATAAGTGAAGCTGATTCAAAAAAAGGTCAAATAAGATGTGATGTCAACGTATCTATAAGTGATGATGAATCAACTTTAGGAACTAAAGTAGAGGTTAAGAATGTTAACTCATTTGGTGGAGTTCATGATGCGATCGTTTATGAAATTGAAAGACAAAGTGAACTTAAAGATGCAGGACGTTATGATGAAGTTGAACAAGAAACAAGAAGATATGATGAAGAATCAGGTACAACTAAACATATGCGTAGCAAAGTTGATGCTATCGATTATAAATATTTTGTTGAACCAAATATTCCTAAATTTAAGATATCTAAGGAATGGTTAGAAGAAATAAGAAAAAGTATTCCTGAACTACCTTATGAAAGAAAAGCAAAATATATTGAAAAATATGGATTATCTGATTATGATGCTGGTATTTTAATAAAGGATATCGACGTCGCTTCATATTTTGAAGAGTGTTTATCCCTTGATCTTGATCCAAAAGTGTGTGCAAACTGGATTACAGGTAATATACTTGGTTATGTTTATAAACATGATATAACTATCAAAGAACTATTTTTAAATCCTAAACGTTTAAGTGTAATCTTAAAGAATATGAGTAATGGTAAAATATCATCTAAACAAGCTAAAGAATTATTCTTCTTGACTCTTGAAAGATGTGAAGAGCCTGAAGCAATTATGAAGGAAGAGGGCATGGAACAAATAAGTGATGATGGAGCCTTAACTTCAATTGTAAGCGAAGTTTTAAATGAAAATAGTAGTCAAATAGAAGAATATAAGAATGGTAAAACAAATATGTTTGATTACTTTGTTGGTCAAGTTATGAAGAAAACTCGTGGTCAAGCAAATCCAGTTAAAGTAAAAGAAATCTTAACAGATGAATTAAGCAAGAGATAGTCTTGCTTTTTTATTTGCTTTATAAACGTTAATGTGCTAAAATATCTTTACTTTTTAGAAAAGGGGATAATTATGGGGAAAAATATTTGTTTTTATGAAGAAGATGATAGTTTATATGTATGTGACTTTTTTGAATTTCTTTGTAATCTAGGATATAGAATTGAAGATAATTCTTTTGACGAAAAAACTTTTTTTGAAAACAATAAAGTTGCAATTTATAAAGAATTATTAGTTTGGTCTGAAAACTCAAAAAAACTTATAAATAATTTGTTATTAGCTGCTATTTTTGGAAAAATCGATTCACATGAATTTAGTACTAGAAAGGCTTTAATAATTGAATATGTAGAATCTGCTCAAGAGTTTGTTGAATACTTCAAACATTTTATTTATGAAGTCTATGATCCTAAAAAACAACATTTTATTAGTAGTTCACTTTTAGAGTGTACTCGTATATCGTTGACACTAAAAACAATAAACTATTTTTATGTAGTGTCTTCAGTTCCTAATCGAGGATTTAATAATGATTTTTTAAGATTGATGGATATATATGAAGGGTTTAAAATTGGATTTAATGCTGAAATTGATAAAATATATCCATCTCCATTAGGTGAAGAAAATATTGCTAAATTACGTGAGTTAGTAAGTAAATTAGAAGTTATACATGATGAAGTAATGAAAGTTGCTAATGTTTATGATAATTATTTATTTGCCGAAGAAAAAGAAAATGTTAAAGAAGTAAACGGATCTCTTGAAACGTTAATTAATATGGAACGAAGCACTGGTATAACTGAGAGTGATTTAAACGAAGTATTTTGTAATTTGATTAGATATTCAAATTATCTTGATCCAAACTTGAAAATTGAAGCTCAAAAAGAATTAAGAAAAGCCAGATTCTTAGAATTAGGAGATACCAAGGCTGAACTTATTACTTTTTCTATTTTATCAATGCTTGTTGCTGCGACTTTAAATTATGAAAAAGAAAATGTTCAAGTGCTTATATCTAGTATAATTGCAAGTCCGATAATAACTTATATTCTTGGAAGTGGTTTGGTTAGTAAAATAAACTCAATTGTTGATAAGAAATATATTATGGGTAAGACCTTGGAAGACGAAATAGATAAAGCATCTTCTATTCGAATTGGAGAAAACTGGGTTAATGAAAGTATTAGAGGTTTAAAACTACTTGACAAATAATTGTTTGGTATTTATAATTGAATTCACCTAGTGAAAGTAGTTGATTATATGAAAAATAATTGTAAAATTTTAAACTTTAGTGATCGCTTGTAGATAGGAACAAAGCGGTCTTTTTTATTAGAAAGTTGGGTGGTTTTTTTTGAAATTTGAAGAGTTAATAATTAAATTGGATTATTTAAGTGAAGAAGATTTGATTTTGATCAAAAAATCTTATGATATGGCATCTGTAGCTCATAGTCATCAACTTCGTGATTCGGGTGAACCTTTTATTACTCATCCATTAGCTGTTGCATCCATTCTTGCTGATTGGAAGGCTGATAGAAACACAATATGTGCTGCGATTTTACATGATATTGTTGAAGATACAAATATTACTTTGAAAGAAATTGAAAACCTATTTGGAGAAAATGTTGCTAGTTTAGTTGATGGAGTTACCAAACTTACTTCTATGAATTTTTCTAGTAAATTGGAAAATAAAAACGCTAATATGAGGAAGATAATAACGTCTTTTAGAAAAGATGTCAGAATTATTTTAATAAAACTTGCTGATAGATTACATAACATGAGAACTTTAGAATATAAAGACCCTAAAAAAAGAAAAATAAAAGCATTAGAAACCATGGATTTATATGTGCCTTTGGCTTATTTTATTGGAGCATATAATGTAAAAAGTGAATTAGAAGATAAATCATTTAAATTTTTAATGCCAGAGATTTATCAAGATACTTTTATTTTAAGAAAAAACGTTCTTACTAATGCCGATTTAGCTATTGAAGAAATGTCGCATGAAATAAGGACAACACTTACAGATAATGATATTCCTAATGATATAAAACTTCATATAAAAAATATTTATGGAGTTCATAAGCGAATACTAGAAAAAGAGGATAAAAATAATATTCATGATTTAATAAGTTTTCAGGTAATTGTTAATGAAGTGATGGATTGTTATTTATCCTTAGGTTATATTCATCATTTGTATCGTCCAATCTGTGAGGAATTTAAAGATTATATAAGTTCTCCTAAAACAAATATGTATTCTTCTTTAAATACAACTGTTTTTGGACTTGATTCAACTATTATGCAAAGCCATATAAGAACAAGAAAAATGCATTTAATAGATACTTTAGGAATAGGAGCTTATTGGCAATTAAAAGGAAAAGGTTCTGAAGAGATGATGCAAGTTGATATTCAAAATAAGTACCAGTTTTATAAATCTCTTACTGAAATAGATGAAGCATACTTTAATAATCAGGAATTTATTGATCAAGTTAATCGTGAACTTTTAGGAAAGAAGATATACGTATATGATTCAAAAGGAAATAGTATTGAATTACCAGTTGGCTCTACGATTATAGATTTTATATATAAAACGTGTCCGGATAACGCTCAAAATGTTAAAGAAGCAAGTGTTAATGAAAATGTTGTCCCATATGATTATGTATTAAATAATTCTGATCGTGTTAATTTAATTTTTAATAAGAACGTAACTTATTTAGATTCATCTTGGCTTGAAAATGCACATATTACGCTTGCTAAAAGAAAAATATTAGAAACATTAAATAATAAATGATATATAATGGATTTTGTGATAGAATAGTAATAGAATATGAGGGATTATATGAAAAGAGTTTTATTACTATTATTAGTAGTACCAAGTTTTGTTTTTGCATCTTCTTTAGACTGTGAAAATGGAAATTATAAATTAAATGATGAATTTAAGTGTGTTTTAAAAAGTTCAATTGATAAGACATATGAATCAATTATGGGTACAGTCAAAGTTCCTGAACATATAACTTGTGATTTAGTTAGTAAAGATTCAGGATTAATTGAAATTAGCAAATATGAAAATAATAAGTTTAATTTAAAAGGTACGTCTTTAAGTGAAAACTACATAACTTTAAAATGTAAGATAACTAAGGATGTAACTAC
>OIYG01001231.1_pt1 | contig 20076 bp, 17 predicted proteins | sample 1587861 | NCBI WGS metagenome assembly OIYG01 (sample SAMN03283272) | human gut metagenome | biome: human-associated habitat; material: feces | host: Homo sapiens | place: Peru | collected 2012 | reverse complement strand
CAGATGTAGATACGATAGAAACACTATTTAATGAAGGTGTTATTTCAATGGTAATTGATATGTGCAGTGTCATCAGTATCATTATTGTTGTTTTTATGAAAAGTGTTGGACTTGGGATTTTGTTATGTTTAGCGTCACCATTACTTATGATTTTTACAAGAATTACACAAAAAAGAATGTTGAAATCACAAATAGAAAATAGAGAAGCGATTGCTAAAGCTGGGGAAATCATTCCAGAAACACTTAAGAATAAGCGAGCCATTCATAACATAGATGGCGAAATATTTATGGAAAATAAATATGATGCAAATATTAGTAAAAGTTATAAAGCCATTCAAAAATCAAACTTTTATGATTCTATATATTCTCCTGTAGTACTTGTATTTAATGCAGTTATTATTGCGATTGTGATGATTTTATCTACGACAAATAATCCTTTCAGTTATTTATTTAACATGTCTGTTGGTACAGCGACAGCACTAATATCTTATGTAAATAAAGTATTTAAACCATTAGAAAGCATAGGTATGGAAATACAAAATGTTCAGACTGCAGTTGCAGGTATTACAAGAATCAATGCGTTATTTCATGAAAGGGAGATGACTCAAAATCGTACAGTTAATCATTTTGATAAAAATAAACCTGCAGTTTCAATGAATAATATCACTTTTGGTTATGATAAAAGCCATGCAGTTTTAAAAGATTATTCTTTAAAAGTTAAACATAATGAAACAGTCACAATTACGGGCAGGACTGGTGCTGGGAAAAGTACATTATTTAAACTGATATTAGGCTTATATCCATGTGATAAAGGTGAAGTCAGTATTTTTGGTGTACCTGCAACAAACATAAATGAAAAAGAAAAAAGAGAAATATATGGTTGTGTAGAACAGGAATTTAAACCGACAACAGGAACGTTAAAAGATCAAATTACACTTAAAAATCAGAGTATTACAAATCTTGAAGTAGAAAAAGCATTAGAAACAGTTGGTTTAAAAGACAAAATTCAAGATTATGATAAACCATTTATGGAAAGCGAATTTTCTCAAGGTCAGTTGCAATTATTGTCTATCGCTAGAGCAATAGTGAAAAATCCTGAAATATTATTATTGGATGAAATGACAGCTAATTTAGATGCCTTAACAGAAAAATCAATTATGGAAGCGATATATAAAGCGCAGGAAAATAGAACGGTATTATCTATTTCACATCGTACATATACTTTAAGTGACTCTAGAGAAGTGAAAATTTCTTAATTTTAGAGAGTATAGTTATATTTTTTCATATTTTAGTGATTTGTTGATAAAATAAGATAGGTAAAGAAAGGAAGGCTTTTCTTGTTTAACGATACAATTGTTGCCATCGCAACGAGCACACCAGGGGCAGTATCTATTATTCGTATTAGTGGTAATGATACTTTTGATGTGCTTAGTAAAATATTTGATAAAGATTTATCTCTTGCTAAGGGATATACAATCCATTATGGAACAATCTTTGACGAAGAAGGACCAGTGGATGAAGTACTTGTTAGTGTTTTTAGAGCGCCTAGATCATATACGGGTGAAGATGTTGTAGAAATAAATTGTCATGGCGGTACATATGTCACCCGGAAAATATTGAATTTATGTTTAGGTAATGGAGCTAGACTTGCTAGACGTGGTGAGTTTACGGAACGTGCATTCTTAAATGGAAAGATGGACTTATCAGAAGCTGAAAGTGTAAATGACCTGATTAACGCAACAGATAAAATCAATGCGCATAGTGCCATTCATTCTCTTAGAGGCAGTGTTCAGAAAATTATTGACCCACTAGTAGAAGATATTACGCAAATTATCTCTAATATTGAAGTGAATATTGATTATCCAGAATATGATGATGTTCATGTTTTGACAGAAGAAGAAATTTTACCAAAAGCGAAAAAATGGATAAAAGATATAGATGTAATTATTAAAAAAGCAGAAGAAGCTACATTTATCAGAAGTGGTATTGATACTGTTATTGTGGGTAAACCTAATGTTGGCAAGTCTTCTTTATTAAATGCTTTACTTGAAGAAGATAAAGCCATTGTCACTAATATTGCAGGTACTACAAGAGACTTAGTAGAGGGTAGTGTTAAAGTAGGAAATGTTACTTTGAATTTGATTGATACTGCGGGTATTCATGAGTCTGAAGATACTATTGAAAAAATAGGTATTGAAAAATCACGAGAAGCCTTGGAAAAAGCAGAACTTGTACTACTTGTTTTAGACAGTACACAAGATTTATCAAAAGAAGATAAAGAGTTATTAGAACTTACAAAAGATAGAGATAGAATTATTATCTATAACAAAAACGATGAGAAACAGATTGATGATGTTGTTTCTATCAGTGCCAAAAATCGTGAGATTGATGCTTTGATTCAAACAATTGAAAAGAAATATGAAAAAGAAATTCATTCTGCAGAGAGTGATACATTAAATAATGAGCGTCAAATTGGACTTGCGAGAAGTGCAAGAAATTCTATGCAGCATGCTATTGATGCTTTAGAAATGGGTTGTGAATTAGATTTGGTAACGATTGATTTACAAGAAGCTTATTATGAACTAAAAGAAATAACAGGAAAAACATGCAGAGAAGATTTACTGGATGAAATATTCAGTCGCTTCTGTTTAGGAAAATAAGATGATACAAAATTATATTGATACACATGCACATATCTTTTCTTTGGAATTTCATGATGATTTTGATGCGGTAATAGCTAGAGCTCATGATGCTGGCGTATATCGCATGATGATTGTTACAACAGATGAAGAGGAAGCTTTACAGGCAATTGAATTTGCAAAAAAAGATCCTGTTCATTATCAAGTTGCTTATGGCATTCATCCAGAATATGTCAAAGATGCTACTAGTGAAAAGCTAAGAAAACTTGAAGAAATTATATCTAAAAAAGAAATCACTGCTGTTGGTGAAATCGGTATGGATTTATATTACGAAAGTGACACAAGAGAAGCACAGAAAGAGCTATTTATCTATCAAATAGAACTAGCTAAGAAATATAACAAACCGATTTTAGTGCATAGTCGTGATGCAATGCAGGATACCTATGATATTATGAAAGAACATCATGTAAGAGGCTTACTTCATTGCTTTTCAGGCAGTGCTGAAATGGCAGTAGAGTTTACAAAACTCGGATATTATATTGCTTTAGGTGGTGCTGCAACTTTTAAAAATGCAAGACATGCACTTGAAGTATGTAAAGCGATAGATATGAAATATTTATTGAGTGAAACAGATTGTCCATATATGGCACCAGTACCAGTTCGTGGTACAAGAAATGAACCATGTAATATTCCATACATTGTTGATGTTTTAGCTAAGACAAGAGATATCAGTGTAGAAGAAATGGCAAATACCATTGATGAAAACTATAAAAGATTTTTAAAGGAAATAAATGAAAGTAATTAAAGAAGTAATTGTTGTTGAGGGTAAACATGATTCTGCTACATTAAAGCAGTATTTTAAGTGTGATACAGTTATTACAAATGGTTTATCTTTAGATGAAGAAACATTAGCTTATATTAAGGAATTAAATGAAACACGTGGAGTAATTTTATTTTTAGATCCAGATTCACCAGGTAATCGTATTAGGCATCGCATCAATGAAGCTGTACCTGGATGTAAGAATGCTTTTGTGGATAAAGTAAATGCGAGAACAGATAAAAAAGTTGGCGTAGAACATGCAAGTAAGAAAGTGTTAGAAGAAGCACTCAATAACTTAATCAGTTATACAGAAGAAAAGAGTTCATTAACAGGAACAGATTTATATGAAATTGGTTTGACCGGAAAAGAAAACAGTTCATATTATCGTTCTAAAATCGGGAAAAAATTTCACTTAGGTGATGGAAATACAAAGACAATGTTAGAAAGAATAAATTATTTAGGAATAACAAAACAGGAGCTAATTGATGCAATCAAAGAATAAGACAATCGCTACTACAGCACGAACAAGAGAAATATTAAATACTTATAATCTAAGAGCGAAGAAGAACTTTGGTCAGAATTTTCTCGTGGACGCAAGTGTAACAGGGCGTATGGCTTCAACACTTCGAGATGATGGTGTAGTAATAGAAGTAGGTCCTGGTATTGGTTCACTTACAGAAGAATTAGCGAAAAGAGCGAAACATGTTCGTTCTTATGAAATTGATGAAAGACTTATTCCTGTATTAGAAGATACATTAAAAGATTATGATAATGTGGAAATTGTCTTACAGGATATCTTGGAAACAGATATAAATAAAGAATTACAACCACTGGTAGATAAATACAAGCATATAGAATTTGCTGCTAATCTACCATATTACATTACAACACCTGTTTTATTTAAGTTATTTGAATCCAGTATTCCATTTGAAAAGATTGTTGTCATGATTCAAAAAGAAGTAGCAGATCGTTTCAGTGCGAAACCAGGCACAAAAGAATATGGTGCCTTAAGTGTAGAAAGTCAGTATTTATATGATGTAAAGAAATTATTTAATGTGCCACGAACATCATTTAATCCTGCACCAAATGTCGATAGTGCTGTTATCAGTTTTACAAAACACGAGAAAAATGAAGCTGTTGATAATGAAGAATTATTCTTTGAACTGGTTAAAGCATGTTTTAAACAACGAAGAAAAACCCTTTATAACAATTTAAGAGAATATTTTGATTCTAAAGAGAAAGCAGAATTATTATTACTAAAAGCGAATATTCTGCTTGAAACAAGAGCTGAAATGCTTGATTTAAATCAATATATAGAGCTTTATAAAGCATTAAAGGAGATAATTACAAATGAAAGATAGAGCTTATGCTAAAATCAATCTTTGTCTTGATGTAGCAGGGGTAAGAGAAGATGGATATCATGATTTACATATGATTATGGTACCAATTGATTTCTATGATGTATTGGAAATGAATATTGCGGATGAAACAACCATTAGCTTGAATCGCAATTTCTTACCGGTGAATGATAAGAATACAGTAATAAAAGCTATTCATGTCATGAAAGAAACATATCATTTAACAGAAAACTTTGCCTGTAATTTAGTAAAGCATATTCCTACTCAAGCTGGACTTGCTGGAGGAAGTGCAGACGCAGCTGCAGCAATTAGAATGATAGTAAAACTATGTCATCTAGATTTATCAAGAGAAGAACTCATTGAAGTTGGCAAAAAAGTTGGTGCAGATGTACCATTCTGTATTTTCAATGAGCCAGCATATGTAAATGGCATTGGTGAAGAACTTGAACCATTCAAGATTAATACTGATTTTAATATTTTATTAGTTAAACCTAGACGTGGTGTTTCTACTTCAGCAGCATTTAGTCGTTTGGATTTAGAAAAAGCCGTTCATCCTGATTGTTTAAAAATGCGTAAAGCCTTAGAAACAGATGATTATTTAACTGTAGTAGATAATTTAGGAAATAGCTTAGAAAAAATCAGTTGTAAACTTGTACCAGAAATTAGAGAAATTAAAAAAGACTTAAGTTATTTTGGTTTTGATGGTGTTTTAATGAGTGGCAGTGGTTCTACTGTTTTTGGTATTACAAGGAAGAAAGATTTAGTATCTAGAATTGGAAATGTTATGAAATCAAAGGGATATTTTATCCGTGCTGTACATATTCTAACAACTCAAGATGAGTAGAAAAAGAAATCATTTTAAACAAATTATATAGAGGGTAAAAGAATAAATAATTCATTTATTGAATCAAGAAACAGACAAATAGGTTCGCTAATTTATAACACTAATGGATTATCTAATTTCAAAAGAACAAGAAACAGAATAATGTACTGTATCAACAAAAATGATACATATTCAATTTAAATAAAAAGAAAAGATATAGTTTACAGTCAGCAGGTTAACACCTGCTTTTATAAATCTATATCTTATAAAACTACACAATTGTTATAGTCAAACCACAATTTTGTTATAACTAAACCACATGGTTGTTATAAAGGGAACCACTCTCTATGTTAAATTTCCAATAAAAGCAGGTAATGATTTGTTATGCTGTACTGATTACATAACACAAATACTTGCTGTTTATGAAGCAATTAAAAATAATGAAATATCAATAGAAAGAATTGATGAATCTTTATATCGTATTCTTTCTATGAAGATTGATTTAGGACTAATTTCAATTAATTAAGACTATTTTGTTTGTTAGCAATTTTTAAGAAAATAAATCCTAAAGCGAAGAATATTGCTAAACACGCTACAGCAACGTTGATTGTTCCACCTAGTAACTTAACAGCTGCGATAACTAGTGATCCTAAGAAGGAAGCACCTTTAGAGAAAATATCATAGATACCAAAGTATTCACCAGAGTGTTCGGCAGGAATAATCTTTGTATAGTAGGATCTAGACATAGATTGAATTGAACCTTGGAATATACCTACACCAAAAGCGAGAATAGCGAAGTGTACTAATGTTTTTAAGCATAAAGCATAAAGGCTTATACCAAAGTAACCAACAATACAAATCAGTAGAATTTGCACGGTATCATATTTCTTGGATAATTTAGCAAAGAATAAAGAACCAAAGAAAGCAACGACTTGTGTTCCAAGTAAAAAGACAACTTGTCCTACAGTATTTAGATTTAAGTCTGTTCCGATATTGATACAGTTATCAATGATTGTTCCTACACCATCAATATAGAAGAAGAAAGCAATTAAGAAATATAATACTTTCTTGTCTTTTAAAGCAATTGTTTTTAAAGTATGACCAATTTCTTTGAAGGAATTTCTAATCGCATGTTCCTTCTTTTCTGTATAGAATAGTTGTTCATAATTTTTAAGTAATGGTAGTGTAACAATTGCCCACCATAGAGCAGTAACGATACAACCTATTTGTTTTGATAAAGAAGCGGAAATAACCCCAACCATGTCAGGACCTAACACATAAGCGATTAAAGCAACTAGAAATGGTATACAAGAACCAATATATCCCCAGGCATAACCATAAGAAGATACTTCATCCATTCTTTCTTCACTTGTTATGTCATTTAGCATTGAATCATATATTGCGTTTGCAGCATTATAGCAAATACGTGTAACGATGTATAAGAGTAAGAATAATAACCAACTTGTTGTAAAGCCATTGATGATACAGCAGATAACACCTACACTGACTACAGTAGTGAAGAAGATTTTCTTCATTCCTTTATTATCAGCGATATTACCAAGTACTGGTCCTAAAAAGGCAATGATAATTGTGACTGCTGAAATAGATAAAGCATAGTAGGCTGTAGCTTCATCAGATGTTAATTTACCAGGACCTTCACCAATGGATAGATCTTTAAACCAGATTGGAATTAAAGAACAGGCAAGCATAATGAATGCAGAGTTACCTACATCATACAAAACCCACGCAAATTCTTTTTCGCTTAGTTTGTGAAACACTTTACTTGAATTTAATTTCTTGAATATATTATGCATAAAAATTTTTCCTCATATTTATTTTACCTGTTTTCAAGCTATTTATTAAGCCTGTAAAGCATTTCTTTGAATAAATTAAGTTTGTTTTCATGGCTCTTACGATTTTCTTACGATTTATCTTATTCCCTTTTGCTTTATATTATCAAAGAACTGTAAATTCGAAATATATTAGTTGGTAAATATAAGTGAAGGGAAGAAGGGCAATTTAAAAATTTAAGGGGGTCATTACTATGAAGGAGCTTCTTCCCTACATATATATAATTAGTAAAAAATTTGTAAATCCTCAAAAATAAGTAAAAATATTTTATTTTCATTTACGATAAATCGAACGGAAAGCCCATGACTTTAGTCATTGGGATGAACGGTCTTTTGTTCAAATATTTGTGTTAGATATTTCGATAATTATCTATCAATTATGGTATAATATTCTTGAGGATAAGTCTATGAATGAATATACACATAAAAATGGAATAGTTTATAAAAATCAGTTTCATATTATATTTTCTCCAAAGTATAGGAAAGCTGTATTAACTGGCGATGTTGAAAAACGTTTAAAAGAAATATTATATGAAGAAGCAAATAAAATGAATGTTGAAATTAAAGCTTTAGAGATTATGCCTGATCATGTACATATGTTTATAGAATTTGATCCTAGATTAATGCTTCATAAAGTGATTAAGCAATTTAAAGGTAAGAGTTCTCATGTATTAAGAGAAGAGTTTCCTTTTCTAAAATCAAGCATGCCTTCACTATGGACTAGAAGTTATTTTTCTTGTTCTGTTGGTCACATTAGTGAAGATACAATAAAAAAGTATATAGAAAGTCAACAGAGAAGAATTAAATAATGTGTGAAAGGAGATTATCATGGCTAAATGTAATACATCATCATATGCAGTTATATACGAATTAGCTTTTGATAATGATAATCCTTCTAGCGTATTGGATAAGTTAGAAAAGATAGCTAAGGCTATTTATAATGATTGTTTAAATGAATGTTTAAAACGATATCATAAATTAATTCATGACAAAAATTATCAAAAGATATTGAAAGTATATAAGACTTCCAATAATAAGAAGGAATTAAGTAAACAATTAAATGATATAGCTTTAAGTTATGGATACTCAGAATATGATATGCATAAATATATTAAAAAACCTTATGAATATTTTAATAAAAAGTTAGGTTCTCATGAATGCCAAAAAATAGCTACTAGGGCTTATAAAGCGGTTGAAAAATTAAGGTATCATCAAGCTGATAAGGTTAATTTTAAAAATAAATATGATAGCTTTTCAATAGAAGGAAAATCATCTACTTCTAAACTTCATTATTGTGACGATATTTCTATTAGCTATGGTAATTATAAATTTAAGTTAAAAGTTAAAAGAAATGACATTTATTCTCAACAAGCTTTATTGGATATAGTTAAATATGTTAGAATCTATCCTCAAATAATAAGAAATAAACGGAGATGGTTTGCTCAACTAATTCTTAAAGGAACACCGCCAAGCAAGAATAGACAATATGGTGATAACTTTAAAGTTCAAGGTATCGACATAGGCACAAGTACTATAGCTGTTGTAAGTAGTAATGAAGCTAAATTAATGGAACTTGCACCTAATTGTAAAGAAAATGAACATAAGATTAAAGTATTCTCTCGCAAGCTGGAAAGATCTAGAAGAGCTAATAATCCTGGCAACTATAATAAAGATGAAACTATAGCAAAAGGTAAGCATTGCTGGTATAAATCTAAGAACTATTTAAAAAATCAAGCGAAACTGAAAGATGAATATCGCAAACTGTCTGTTAAAAGAAAACAAGCTCATGAAATGCTGGCTAATCAAATAATAGCTAACAGCACAGATATTCGTGTAGAAGAAATGAACTTTAAAGGTTTACAAAAACGAAGTAGAAAAACTACTATCAATAAAAATGGAAAGATTAATTCTAAGAAAAGATATGGCAAAACAATAAGGAATAGAGCTCCAAGTATGTTTTTAACTATTATTGATAGAAAACTCAAATATAAAAATTTAACCTTAAAGAAAGTTGATACCTTTAAGATTAAAGCTAGCCAATACAATCCGATAGATGGAACGTATAAAAAGAAGCAATTAAAAGATAGATTAATTGAATTAGATGAAGGAACAATAGTTCAAAGAGATTTATTAAGTGCCTATATTATAGCTCATACAAATGATGATTTAGAAACAATTAATACAGTCAGCTGTTATGATGATTTTGATACATTTAAAAACCTTCAAGACAACGAAATACAAAGATTAAAAGATAGCAACCAGCTCAGCTGGTATATAAGTTAAAAGTATTTAAAAGCCGTCTGACTAAACGGCTTAATAGAATATTCAAAAGCATATAACGGCAAATGTATTTATTAAATACAGGCGTTAGTTAATGATGTGCATCTTCTAGCAAGATAGGATATTCGATCTAGATGAAATCGGCTAGTGATAATTCCTTGTAGAATTATAGAAACCGATGTAGGCTAGAACCCCGTGACTTTAGTCATTGGGAGTAGTCAGAATGATTTTGTAAGTAAGACAAAGGAGACTTCTATGTTACAAAAAATCGCAGATACAATGTTAGGGAAGCACGAGTATGATTTAGTGATTCAAAATGTACAGATTATTAATGTATATAACGATACAATTCGTAAAGGTGAAATTGGAATTGTAGAAGGTAAAATTGGTGAAATCAGCTATAATACAAATCACTTAAAAGGCAAAAAGACAATAGATGGTAATAACAAATATGCTATACCAGGTTTTATCGATTCTCATATGCATTTAGAAAGCAGCATGTTAACACCTAATCATTTTGCTGAGATTGCTTTATCATGTGGCACAACTACAGTAGCTGCAGATCCTCACGAAATTGCGAATGTCATGGGAATTAAGGGTGTTAAAAGTTTAGTGGAAGCTTGTTTAGATTTACCACTTAATGTATATGTGTTTGCACCATCAACCATTCCTTCTTTACCAGGATTTGAGTCATCTGGTTTTGATGTTACAGGCAAAGAAATGAATGAAATGTTAAATCTTAAAGGGGTTATTGGTCTTGGCGAAGTAATGGATTTTAATGCGGTCAGCCATGGTGAAAAAAGAATGATTGATATTATCCAGGCTGCCACAAATAAAGGTGTATTACTTGATGGTCACGTGGCTGCTTTAACAGGAAAAGATTTGCAGATCTTTAGAGCTATGGGCATTGATAGTGATCATACTTTAGGAACTGCAGAAAAACTATTAGAAGAATTGTCTCTAGGTTTTACAGTTCAAATTCAGGAAGGTAGATTAAATAAAGAATTAGTAAAAGCGATGAATGAAGCGACAGTAAGTGATCGTATATGTATTGTGACAGATGATGTACCATTACCTAGACTTATAGAACATGGACATATGAATTATGTTGTAGAAAGAGCGATAGAACTTGGATTAAATCCAGTTAAAGCTATTCGTTTTGCAACTATCAATGGTGCTACTAGACTTCGCTTATATCATACAGGAGCTATTGCCCCGGGAAATGATGCAGATATTCAACTTGTAGAAGATTTAAGACATCCAAAACCAGAAGTTGTTATTAAAGACGGTGATATTGTTTATGAAGATAACAAGTTTAAAGTAGACATACCTGCTTATATTATTCCTGAAGATTTAAAGGGATCAGTTAATGTGAAAACAGTAATAGCTGATGATTTCAAAATAACAGTACCAGTTTCTAAGGGATTTAAAGGTGGTACAGCTATTATCAATACCATGAAACAAGATGGTTCTTCAATTTATACAAAACTAGTACAAAAAGAAGTAAATATTTCTGAAGAACATGATGGTAAAGCAGTAGTAGAAACTAGTCCATATCTAAAAATGGCTGTATTCAACCGCTATGGAACATATAAACATAGTTTAGGTATTATTGACGGTATGAGTAATGTGCAAGGAGCTATAGCTATAACTTATGGTCACGACGCACATAATCTAACAGTATATGGTGGTAATGATGAAGATATGGCTGTTGCAGCAAATGCAGTTATTCAATCTAATGGTGGTATTTGCGCAGTAAGAAATCAGAAAGTATTATCTTTAATTCCTTTACCAATGGCAGGTTTATTATCTGATTTATCGATAGAAGATTTATATCAAGAAATGAAACAATTACTACTTCACGTAGAAGAAATGGGTTTTGTTCATCAAAATCTTTTAACTTTCTTAACTTTAATGACATTAGCTGTGTCTCCAGAAGTTAAGTTATCAGATCTTGGTTTAATTGATGTAATCAATAAGGAGTTTTTACCTTTAGTAGTGTGTGTTAAAGAAAATAATTAAATCAAGTAATACCACTATTTATTTGATGATTAGATTTTTTAAATGTATTTCGGCATATTTTGATAATTGCCGAATTTCATTTAAATTTTGTGTGAATATGATATTAATGTTAATTTAGATACTTCAAATAGTTGTATCTTTTTCAGCTATATCGAACTAAAATAAGGACAATAAACGAAGGGAAAATAATATTATGAAAAAGGACAAAGGAGTTGTAAAGCTGCCAGAAAAACTTGGTTATATGGCATATTCAACATCAGCTAACATTGTATTTAACTTTAAGAGTCTTTATTATTTGATTTTCTTAACGAATGTTCTTCAAATACCAGTTCTTACAGCAGGTACAATGATGACATTAGGAACAATATGGGATGTTACAAATGATCCTATTATTGGTGTATTTGCAGGTAATGTTAAATTCAAATCAAAAGAGAAAATTAGACCATATCTTTTAGTGATTGCGATTCCTTGGGCTTTAGGTTTAGTTCTCTTATTTACGGACTTTAACTTAACACAAACACTTGCAGTTATTGTAAGTTTACTTATTTTCTTCTTTTATGAAATTGCCAATACATTTAGGGGTATTGTTTACAATGGCTTAGGTGCTTTAGCAAGTGACAACGATGATGATAGAAAGTCAATCAATGCCTTTAGATCTTTAGGTGCATGTCTTGGTTCAGGAATTGGTGCAGTAGCAGTAACACCTATTGTTCGTTTGTTTGGTGGTTTACAGGAGAAAAATGCAATTATTGGTAAGGGTGATGCTAGAGCTTTATTTTTAACAGCTTTAGTTATGGGTGCTCTTTGTGTATTTGGTTGTTTAGTACATTACTTTAGTTCTAAAGAAAGGGTGCAGGAAAAAGAAGAACATGATGATTCAGTGTCTATTAAAGATACTTATAAAATGTTATTTAAATGTAAATCATGGGTTTGGAATATGCTTTATATCATGGGTTACGGTATTTGTAATACTTTAATTATGTCAGCGATTAACTATTACGCTGCTTATATTCTTGGCTCAAGCAGTAAAGCTACACCAATTTTAGCAACATATTTAGTTGTATCAATTGTCATGTCACTATTAACACCTAAGATTGATACATTACTTGGTAGAAAGAAAACAATGTATCTTGGAGTTATTTCACAGATTGTTGGTAAAGTTATCTTTATGCTTAACCCAACGAATGAATTATTTATTTATATCAATGCGATTAGTGTTGGTTTTGGTGCGACAATTACATTTATTATGTTAAATCAAAATAGAAATAATATTTCTGATGTTGTTGAAATACAAAATCATAGAAGATTAGACGCAATGGTATCTACTGGTGATAATTTAGCTAGTAAATTAGCAGAAGCTCTCGTAACACAACTTATGGCTTTTGCATTAGCTGCAGCAGGCTTTAATGAAGCGTTAAAAATCAATCAGACAGTTGCAACTAAGAATGTTATTTGTGGATTATTAGGTATTGTACCTTGTATTGTATTAGTAGGAATGTTAATAACAATTCGTTTTCTAGATATTGAGAAAGAAAAAAGAGAATCATTAGAAAGGGAAGGTCTATAATAATGAATCCACATGTATTAGCACAAGATGAAACAATGATTAAAAGCCTTGAATCAATGAAAAGAGTTGATGAAAAGGGATACTTGTATCACATGGAATGTGATTATGACTATTACAAATTACCACCACAATTATTAAAAGTAATCGATGCAGGCTGTTCTACGTTTTTCACTAAGAACTTAAATGATGAATATATCTTATGTAGAAACTATGATTATAGTCACTTCTTACATAATGATAGACATAATGATAGAACAGGCATCAATGTCATTGTGGAAAGTAAAAATCCTAATGCGAAATATAAATCTATAGGTGTATGTGATGCTTTCTGGCTGGATTATCAAAATGGTACATACGCTAATGGAAGCTTTGATGATGGTAAGACAGATTTATCAGCCGCATTACTTTGCCCTTATTTATGCATGGATGGTATGAATGAGACAGGACTTTGTGTAAGTGTTATGGCTTTATCTGTTAAAGGTAAATGGGAAGAAATACCATTTGATACATATAAAGATAAATTAAAGTATGGTATTCAACCGTATGTATTAGAAAATCCTGGAGAAGAGCCACTAGAAGATTATATTTATATGGCAAATGATGCTATTGCAATAAATACACATGATTCTAGAGCCTGGATTGCACATGCGGACATGTTTAGAACAACCATGGAAAATAAGAAAACACTGCTACCTCCAATCCTGATGAGAATGATTTTAGATAACTGTGAATCAGTCGAAGAAGGAATTGCCCTAGCTGATAATTTCAATATTACCGCTACAGGACCAGGCAGTGCATATCATATTATGCTGGTGGATAAATCTGGCACTTCCAAGCTATTAGAATGGGTAGATAACAAAATGGTTGTGATTGATATCAATCATGCAACTAACCACTATGTATCTTGTGATGATGGTTTCCATGGATTATGTGGAAGAGACGAAACAATTAAAGCTGCTTTAGTTAGAACAAGTAAAGGTGGTATGCGAGAAGACTATGCTGAACATCTATTAGCATTTATTGCGCAAGATCCATTTAATGGAAATGATAGAGGTAAGACACAATATTCCTGTATATATAATACAAAGCAGTTAAAGATGAAAGTATATTCATTTGGTGATTTTACTAAATCCTGGGATTATAAATTATAGGTAAAAAGCTAGTCTAATGGCTAGCTTTTTAAAACGCATAACATGCTAAAATGTAATCAAGAGGGACATATGAGACATATTAAGAAAAGAAAACTGACTAAAGCTGGTAAATTCATCGTTGTTGCAAGTATTTTAATTATCATTGGATTTTCTATTTTAATTAAAAGTATATTAACAACACCAGAAAAAGAAGAAGAGATTATTCCAACGATTACTCCTACTGCAATTCCAGAAGTAATTGTAGAAGAACCAAAGTCTTTTACTTTTATTGGAGTAGGCGATAATTTATATCATGGAGCCTTATATTATCGTCAAAGAATGGCTGGTAATGGCTATAACTTTGATACTTATTATGATGGTACAAGAGAGTATTCAGAAAATGCAGATTTAGCTTATATCAATATGGAAACAATCTGTAATGGTGATGAACATTATGAGTTAAGCAGTTATCCTTTATTTAATGGTCCAAAAGAAGTTATAGATGCTGTATATAATGCAGGTTTTGACTGGTGGAGTATCAGTTCTAATCACTCTCTTGATACAGGAGCCAATGGCTTATTAGAACAGTTAAATACAATTCATGAAAAGTACCCTGATATTATCACAACTGGTTCTCATACTTCTCTTGAGGATAAAAATACACCAATTGTTAAAGAAATAAATGGTATTAAAGTAGGCTTTTTAGGATATACATATGGATTAAATGGACTAATTGTTCCTGAAGATAAAGAGTGGCTAGTCAGTATGATTAATAAAGACCAAATGAAAATAGACATGGAAGCCTTAAGTAAAGTCAGTGATATACAAATGGTAGCGATGCATTGGGGAGTAGAATATTCTACATCTATCAGTGAGGAACAAAAAGATTTAACAAAATATCTAAATGAACTTGGCGCAGAAGTAATTATTGGTACACATCCTCATGTGATTGAACCAGCAGAAATATATCATGGTGAAAACCAGGATACGCTTGTTTATTATTCATTAGGTAATTATACTAGTGCTCAAGATGCAGCACCACGTATGGTTGGCGGTATGGCAAGCTTTACGGTTAATTATGATCCAAATACTTTCGAAACATCATTTACTGATGTGAAGTTTATCCCCACAGTCACATGGTTTGATGGTGGTTTTAATGATTGGAAAACATATACATTAGCTGATTATAACAATGATTTATATGCAACTCATCGTCATGTATATGACTTTGATTTATCAAAAGAGTGGGTGACAAACTTTGTAAAAGAAGTATTGGGAGAACCTGAAGATATTGAAATTGTATATGAGTAAGTTATTGCGTAACGCTTTGTTTCTCAAAGATATTAGCAATAAATATTCCTAAAAGACCAGCCGTTATTTTAACAACAATAAACCATGTAACACTTTGTGGATTAACACTAGCAATAAAACCTAATTGACCACCAAATACAAAAGCACCACTTAATGAGAAAGCCGCATTAAGAATTTTTCCTTTATTATTCATCTTTGGAAATAGTGGTAACATTGCAATACTAGTACCGAAAGACAAAATAATACCCATTACTGAATATTTATCAATTTGCAGGATTTTTCCTGCTTTTTCTATTTGCTTAGAGAAATTTCTTAATATAATTTCACAGAATACCAATGACCCACAAACGATAATACTCATTTGAAATACAATACGTAGCGTTTCATCAATTAAAGTCATATTTGTAAAATTCATATTAAAGAAGAAAGTAAGACATAATAAGAAAAAGAAAATATATCCTAATATTTGAACTAATTTAGAAAATATCGTTAATACAGTTATTAATGTCTTAAAAGAAATAAAGAATAAACCAATAAGAATCGTACAGATAAAAATAACGGGTAAAAAGCTAATCAAAAAGTGTTCTATCTGTAACATTAATCCACTAACAATTAGTATTGGTAAAAGTCCTAATATGCCATAAATTATTCCTTTTAAATAATATGTTAAATCACTTTTATCTAATTCATTTAAAAAAATTGGTAATTGAAAACTAATCAAGCATCCTAATGTAGAAGCTAATAAAACACCACAGAAAATAAGAATACCATTCGATTGCATATTTGTTTCAACAATAGAATATCCACCTAAGTCTGGTGCTAATAAGCTGGTTATAATCATTTCTTTATTTTGAAATAGTCCTGAATGATTATTTAAAAAGGCTATAGCGATACAGTAAAAACCACCAACACTTAACATAAAGTCGCCCATGGTAATAATACCTTTATCAAAAGAAGAAGCTAATCCTAGCTTATTATGAAACATCTTGTCAAATAAACCTAAAGCAGCGAAACATAATAAAACAAAAATAATCGGATTCATGCATATATAGTACGACAAGAATGATGATGTTTGGAAAATACTTTGAAATTAAGATTACCTTATTACAACAAATAAAAATATACTACATATTGATACATAAATAAAAATAGCAGATTTCCTGTATTTATTAAGAAATTCTGCTATTTAAATGGTTTTAAGTGTTAAAGATTTAAGATTTCTTTTTTCTTTTGGTCAAACTCTACTTGAGAAATAACACCAGTATCTAATAATTGCTTTAACTGCTTTATTTTGTCAGCATCATCCATGTTTCTATTGAATGTTACTTTAGGTGTTTGATTATTATTTAAAGAACTTGGTTGTACATTTTTACATAAGAAAGCAAGTGCTTTAATAATTTCTTCGCGGTTTTCAATACAGTAAAAAACATATAGCTTATTTCTGGTGGAAATGGATATACCACTGTATTGTATTTGATTAAAGTTTGTAATTTCTTTTAATGGAACTATTATTTCATTGCTATGTGGCAATTTTCCTATAAATCGTTGGCTTGTAATAGTTACTTCACAATTTTCAGTTTTAAATTTGATTACAACACCAATGATAGTTAAAATTATTCCAATAAGAAAAAGATATCCGTAAAAACAAGAAATATTAAAAAATTCTTTTGTGAAAAATTTACTAAAGCTATGATATATAAGGTTCCACTCCCATTTAGTGCCATAATCAGATGTTCCTTTTAGATAATTGAATGCAAGGGGTGAAACTATGTTAGATAAACAGATTAAAATAAGCCCAGAAATATATAGGGTTAAAGCATTTTTGTTTTTTTGTGATTTACTCTTAACCAATATTTTTTCATCTAATAAAGAAGTATTTATTGCATTAGGGTTGAAAGCTATATATTCATTATTTTGTTCTTCGCCAGCAACAAAATGTTCTTTTAACCATAATCCCATAAAAAATAATCCTAAAATTCTAGAATAGTCAAGAACAAAACTTTCAATTAAAAAATAAGCAGAAGCTGAAAAATCATAATCTTTTATAAAAAATAAAAGAAAAATAAGTAATCGATATAAGCTTGGAATGTACCACATTTTTTTAACTAACTTATTATTTTTTAGGGTTAGAATTATCAGAGCAAGTGTTGAAAAATCAATAAACACTGTAGCTAATAGGTCTAAAAATCTAAAATTAGTAAAAATAAAATAAGTGTCCCATAAACTCGAAATTGTATAAACAATAATAAGTAATTTTTTGCTTTTTAAAAAAAGTGCAATTGCAATGACAACATGTATACACAAAACGAAATAAGTAAAAAACGAAATCCCTGTATTACCAAATTTCAAGAAAATGCCATTGGTAATACCTAAGTCAGAAAGATATTTGTAAGTGTTAATTATAACGATTACTTTGTGTAATGAAATGATAACATAACAAATAGCTGCAATAGTGCAGTAGTTATTGAACTTTTTATTTGATTTAGTAGACATATTTATTCTCCTACATCAGTTTAAGAAGCTGCTTTTTTTTAAAATTAAATTCTTCTTCTGAAATAATACCTTGATCTAATAGATCTTTATATTTAGTTAATTCATCTGCAATAGATGTTGTTACTTGAACAGATGAAGTATTCTGTGTTTGAATTTCTTCACTGTATGCAGAACCGTCAGCAGGTTTTAATTTTCCAGTAGCAATATTAACTATATCTATAATATATAAGACACCAAAACATCCACCAGTTAATAATTTAAGTATCCCCATTCCTATATAACCTAAATAAAAACGGTCAATTCCTAATCCTCCAACTAAAACTGATAAAATAATTGCTGTTGTTTTACTTTTCATATATTTCCCTCCATTAACAACTACAATTATCATTATACCCCAGAAATATGGGGTATAAATATTAAAAGTTTACTTAGACAATTTTAATAGGTGAAAATATGATAACCTATGATAAATTGTGGGAAACATTGAAAACAAAAGGACTAAAGAAACAAGATTTAGTTGATAAATATGATTTTAGTAAAGGTTTAATGGACAATCTTAAACATAACCGTTCTATCACAATGGTCACTTTGAATGATATATGTACAAAATTAGATATTACTCCTGAAGATGTTATTACATTTTATAATGATAAAAAATAGATTTAAAAAGAGTTATTGCTAAATTAGCAGTAGCTCTTTAATTAAATATTTTAAATTGCTAGTCAACAACAAATGTTCTAACTAGATTATATCCACCAACGTTACAACCGTTAGCTTCATATATCTTGTTGTTCCATCTATCAAATACATTTCCACATTTATCTGTAGTAAATGGTCCTCCATCATTCCAGCCATTAGACTTTTTTGTTGAAGTAGTTGAAGTATTATTTGTTGGTTTATCCGGAGCAAATTCAACATCAACCGTCAAATCAACATTTTTAGATTCATTGTAGTTATCAGGATCTATTGGAGTATAAGAAGCTTTAAATATTTGAGAATCACCAGCAGATAACAGAGTATCAGGTTTATCCCAAGACCAACCTTCAGGTAAAGGAATGTCAGATAATTTTTCACCTTGAGAAGCTTTCAATCCATCAGGAACAGTAGCAGTAGCTTTTTCAATAACCCAATTAAAAGTAACAGGTTCTTTTGTACCATCAGACCATTTACCATTTTTAGATTTAACAGTAAAAGTATATCTGCCTACAACAATAGCCATATTAGTACCTTCAATAACCATAGTAGCGTTGTCAAATCCATTAATTTCTACAGATTGTTCAGAACCATTATATGTATAAGTATCATTACTTAATGTTGGTTTATCCGGATGCTTTACTGAAAAATAGCCGGGACTGTCAGTTCCACCATCAATGCGTGCATATTCTTTATTTATTTTGTTGCTACTATATTTTGTGCTTTTTTCACCTTTTAGACTGGTACAGCCAGAAAACATATTTTCAGAATTACTTGGCGCAATAAAATCTGTAGTCGCATAGATTGTATTTAGATTTTTACAACTAATAAACATACGACTCATATTTGTGACATGTGCAGTTTTGAAACTAGATAAATTAAGAGTAGTTACATTTAATTTGGAAAACATTCCTTCCATATTCGTTACTTTTTCAGTATTGAAATTCGATACATCAAGAGAAGGTAGACTACTACAGCTTGCAAACATCCAACTCATATTAGTGACGTTTTCAGTATTAAACTTTGATACATCAACATAGGCTAATTTTTGGCAATTAGAAAACATTCCTAACATATTGTTTACTTTATT
>OIYG01001230.1_pt1 | contig 20078 bp, 21 predicted proteins | sample 1587861 | NCBI WGS metagenome assembly OIYG01 (sample SAMN03283272) | human gut metagenome | biome: human-associated habitat; material: feces | host: Homo sapiens | place: Peru | collected 2012 | reverse complement strand
AGATTATTACTATACAAGCAGTGGAACATATAACAGAGTGGGGCTTGTCGGCGGCGGTTATTCTTATGGAGGTGCTGCTGGCGCGTTCGGCTGGCTTCTGAATCATTCTTCTGGTAATAGTAATCTTAGCTTGGCGTGTCGTGTTCTAAAATAACTAAAGAGATAAAATACATAGTAAATTGCCAAGGTTTGTCCTTGGCAATTACTATATATGTGTGGTATAATATAACATGCGAATTTGCGAGGTGTTATGTTGAAAAAGAAAATAATATTTGTGCTTATAGTTTTAGCGTTGATATGTGCAATTATTTTGGTAGGAATTAAGAAAAATGGTAACATAAAAGACAATATAAATGTTACGACTTCATTTTATCCTATGTATATTGCAAGCATTAATTTGCTAGATGGTATTGGAGAAATTGAAGTTAATAATTTAACACAAAAATCTACTGGTTGTGTGCATGATTATACACTAACACCTGATGAAATGATAAAGCTTTCTACTGCTGATGTATTTATAATAAACGGCAATGGAATGGAAGCTTTTTTAGATAAAGTAATGAAAAACTATCCAGATATAAACATTGTGGATACGTCAACAGGTGTAAAATATATAGAAGATGAACATGAGATTAACCCGCATACTTTTGTTAGTATAGATAGATATATACAACAAGTTGAAAACTTGAAATCTGGACTTGTAATATTGCTACCTGAATATGAAGATAAAATAACTAGTAATGCTAGTGAATATGTAAATAAATTGGAAGAATTAAAAAAATATGCTCATGAAAAACTTGATAGATTCTCTGGAGAAAAACTTGTAGCTTTGCATGAATCATTCGAATATTTTGCAAGTGATTATGGTATAAATGTCATGGCAGTAATTGAAGAAGAAGAGGGGATATCTGCTTCCGCAAGCGAGATAAAAAATATTATATATTATGCTAAAAAAAATGGGGTTAGTGCTATAGTCGTGGATAAAGATAGCAATTTAAAGACGGCCAACGTGATAAGTGAAGAGACGAACATTCCATGTGTAACGTTCGATACAACAATTTATGGCGACTTTGACAAAAATTCATATGTAGATGCTATGTATAAAAATATAGACAATATATGTAGCGTATTGGAGGAAAAAGAATATGGAGTGTAAACATTGTTGCACAAAAATAAACAAAATAGGAGTAAAGACACCAGACACCACAATACTAGACAACGTATCGCTACATTTACATTGTGGCGAACTTACTGTAATAGTAGGTAAAAATGGTGCGGGAAAATCTACTCTTTTAAAGGCCATTATTGGTGAAATAAAACACACTGGGAATATTGAGTTTTCAAGCAAGCATAATAAAACCAACAAGTTTACAATTGGTTATGTACCACAGAAGTTGAATATAGAAAATTCTCCTGTTAGTGTGTATGATTTGATTTGCAGTTGTACAAGCAACACACCGACATTTCTTTTTAAATCAAAAAGGAAATATGATGAAATAAAAAAACACTTGAAAGAAATGGAAGCAGATATGCTTATAGATAAAAAAATATCATCTTTATCTGGTGGTGAGCTACAGAAAGTTTTAATAGCTATAGCTACGCTGCCTTATCCTGAGTTGTTGGTATTAGATGAGCCTGTGTCTGGAATCGATGCTAAGGGAAAGGATATTTTCTATAAGTTGATTGATAAGATTAAAAATACACATGATGTGTCAATACTTATGGTTTCTCATGATTTTGATAAAGTAAAAGAGTACGCAGACAAGGTTGTATTACTAAATAAAAAAGTTTTAGAGTGTGATACACCAGACAAAGTGTTTGCATCAGATAGTTTTGTAAATGAATTTGGAATAGGGGATAGGTAAAATGGAAGTGATATATAATATAATGGAAACAATATTTCCTTTTGAATTCATGCAGTACGATTTTATTAAAAACGCTTTTTTAGCTATAATAGTTATTGCACCAATATTTGGAATTTTGGGCACAATGATAGTAAATAACAAAATGTCATTTTTTTCTGATGCGCTTGGACATTCAGCATTGACAGGAGTCGCTATTGGAGCTCTAATAGGAATTACTAATTATTCTATTTCAATGATTGCTTTTGCAGTAGTTTTTGCTTTGTTGCTAAATTATGTGAAACAAAAAGGTACTACTTCTGCAGATACGATTATTAGTGTTTTTTCTTCAACAGCTATAGCAATAGGTTTGGTAATCCTTTCAAAAATAGGTGGAATAAACAAATATTCTAGTTATTTGGTTGGAGATATTTTGAGTATATCTGCAGGAGAAATAGTAACTTTAATTATTACGTTAATAGTAACATTTTTTGTGTGGCTTTTAGTATTTAACAAACTGCTTACAATAAGTATAAGTGCACCTCTTGCAAAAACAAAAGGAATCAATGTAGTATTGTTTGAAAACATTTTTGTTGTGTTGATCGCAGTGATAGTAATGGTAACAATTAAATGGATAGGGATTCTTTTAATAAATTCACTTATTATATTACCAGCGGCATCAAGTAGAAATATATCTTCTAATGTTAGACAATATACAAGATATTCAGTAATAATATCTTTAATATCAGGTATACTTGGAATCGTAATTTCTTTTTGGGCTGGATATGCTACTGGGCCAACTATTGTTGTAGTATCAGCAGTAATTTATTTTTTAACTTTAATACTAAAAGATAATAACAAATAGAGAACGTTAGGATTTATGCTAACGTTCTTTTTTGGAGATACATGCGATAAAATAAATTAACAATTATTTTCATCTAACATATAAGGTGTTTACCTTATATATTACATTATATTCTTTTTAATAAATTTTGTGAAAACTTATTAGAATATTGGCATAAATATTTTCATATATTGTAGTAAATGTAGGAGGATAGAAGATGTCAATTAGTTTAAATAAGGAAGAATTAAAATTGAGTAGGTTTGTCGTTAGAGATAGATTTACGACTTGGATAGAACAAGAGGTGCTAGTTCCAGATATAAAGCCTGATGTTATGAAAATTATTAAGGTAGAAGCAGTACCATTTATACAAGATACTGAACTCACTGATGGTATGATTAAAGTTAGTGGAAGAATTAACTATTATATTTTATATCGTTCTATGGATGGAGGAACTCTTAAGGGTATAATGTCCGAATATCCATTTGCTCAAACAATTAACGTTTCATCTGTTAAAGCAGGAATGAATTTGGATATAGATGTTATTGCAAGAAATGTGATATATTCTCTTCCGAATGAAAGAAAAATAATGTTAAAAACTGAAATTGTTTTTGATTATACAATAACAGATGTAGCTACTGTGCCTATACCAACAAGCATAGAAGATAGTGATGGAATACAATATGAAATGGGAAGCGATATCTTTAATAACGTGATAGATGTGAAAAAAGAAAGTATAGAAATAGCAGAAGAGGTTATACTTTCTGATGATATTGTTGGAATTGATGAGATAGTAAGGGTATCATCTCAGATTAAGAACACTGATTATAAAGTAAGTTATAACAAGATACTTGTAAAGGGCGATTTGGATTTAAGATTGGTATATATAAAAAACGGAGATACTACCACACTTGGTACATATAATTTAAGTGTCCCTTTTGCTGGTATGATTGAATTCGAAAATATATCTGATTCTTACAAGTTTGATATTAAATACACTTTGCAGTCATTGCAAATAGTGTTAAGTGGTGGCGAGAACAATGTTATAAACGTTCAGGGATCGGTGCTTGCACGTGCTATTATGTATGAAGAAAAGGATATCTCTCATATAGCAGACTTTTATAGCACAAATAAAGAACTTGTATATAACTCAGAGGATCTAGCCGTAATTAAAAACAAAACTAATTTTGATAAAGAAATAAACATAAATGAAAGAATAGGGCAGTTAGATGAAAACAGCAAAATAATTGATTATGACGTTGATACTACAGGACTGACTACGAGTGTTTCAGGAGGTAACTTGTATATAAGCGGTAGTATCAAAATACCAGTAACGTTTGAAAATCTTGGAACGGGCGTAGTTGATTCCAAAAGCTTTGATGTGGTAGTAGAAAATAGCGTGCCGTTGGGAAAGGAAGTAGAACCGCAAAATGTAATGACCAATGTTAGTGTAACAAAAAAAGATGTTACATTAAGTGGTGGAAATGTGGAGGCAAATATTGGCTTAAGAGTAAATGTAGACATAGATAATATAGATAAAGTAACGATTATTCAAGATATAGATGAACAAAATATAAATGAAGATGATTTCGATAGTATGTATATATACATCGTAAAAAAAGGCGATACGCTTTGGAGCATAGCAAAAAAATACAAAACAACGGTATCAAAAATTGCCAATGTAAATAATATAAATGATGAAAATAAAATTGATGTTGGGCAAAAGTTATTACTTATTAGATAATAGATGAGATATAAATTTTATAAAAGAGCTATAGGGCAAATGAAACATAAAAAATTCATTGCCCTAATGTTTATATTGGTAAGTATGGTAATAGGTCTGATTACAAATTTGGAAAAAGAAATAATGCCAGTTGTAAAAACTGTCTCAGAGAGTAAGGCTCAAGCAATAGCAGTTACTATAAGTAATAAAGTAATTGAAAAACACATGAAGGATATTAAGTACAATAGATTGATGCAATTGAGTTATGATAATGACGGAAAGTTAACAGCAATAAGTGCAGATATTGTAGAGATGAATGATTTGTCTGCAAAGATAATAAAAGAAATACAGGAAGAATTGTTACAAGTAGATGATATTATAATTGAAATTCCACTTGGAAGGATATTAGGGTGGTCAGTTTTTTCCGGGTATGGCCCAAAAATAGATATTAGAATTATACCAGCTGGTAATGTAAAAGCGAATTTTAAAACTGATTTTACAGCACAAGGAATAAACCAAACAAAGCATTCTGTATATATAGAAATTGATTCAGAAATGGTGGTAGTAGCTCCGTTAATGAGTGAGACAGTGGTCGCTAGTAACACTATAACAGTAGCAGAAACAGTTATAGTAGGAGAAATACCAAATACGTATTTGACAGTAGATAAAAACGGATTTATTGAAACAAAAGACAATCGAATTGACATAAAATCTAAAAAGTGGTATAATAGTAAAGACAATAAATTTTAGGAGGTTAATATGATTAGATTAACAACAGAAAGACTGGATATCCGGCCGTTTGATTTAAAGGACATTGACGAATTGTACAACATAGTTCAGGATGATAGTGTGGCAAGGTATTTGCCAGGCATTTATACGGATTCGAAAAATCAACTTGCTAGAAACTTAAGTATTTATATGAAAGCTGACTTTAAGGATGATATGTATTTTGCGCTTATCGAGAAGAAAACAGAGAAACTTATAGGAGTAATTATCCTTGTAAGGACATATAAGCGGAATATGGAATTATCATATTTTGTTTCTAAAGAGAAAAGAGGAAATGGTTTTATATTGGAGGCTCTTACAGAGGTATTAAATTGGTACACTGAAAGTGGGCTTAACAATTCTATTATTCTTAACGTTATGAATAGCAATAAATCCTCAATAAATCTTTGCAAAAAAATGCAAACTGCTAAGATTCCACTTTTAACAATTTTTGAAAATGCCGCTTCCAGGTATTATGTTATAAGACCTTGGAGTTTAAAGTGTTAAAAAACAGAGCCAAGCAAATAGCTTGGCTCTGTTTTTATAAAAAATCTCGAAAGCAAATGTTTCGAGATTTCTATATAAACTATCTTTTGCTGAATTGAGGTGCTTTTCTTGCTTTTTTAAGACCGTATTTTTTTCTTTCTTTAACACGTGAATCACGAGTAAGAAGTCCAGCCCTTTTAACAGCAGTTTTAACATCTCCATCAGTTGTTGCTAATGCTTTAGCTATACCATGTGCAACAGCTCCTGCTTGAGCAGAGAAACCGCCACCTTTTACTGTAGCTATTACATCAAATTTTTCCATTGTATTTGCTACTGAAAAAGGTCTTGTAACTACAGCTTTTAATGCATCTAAAGAGTAAAATTCATCAAGAGGTTTTTCGTTTATAACTATTTTTCCTGTACCTGGAGTTATTCTTACTCTAGCTATAGCAGATTTTCTTTTTCCAGTTGCATATATATATTTATTTGTATTTTCTTTCTTTGCCATTATAATTACCTCCTACTAAAATTCCCATACTTCTGGTTTTTGAGCTTGTTGTTCATGCTCTGCACCTTGGTATACTCTTAATTTTGTTAACATTGCTCTACCTAAGCTATTCTTTGGTAACATTCCTTTTACTGCAAGTGTTACAGCTTTTTTAGAGTTCTTTGCCATCATATCTTTGGCTTTAACTTCTTTTAATCCACCAATATACCCAGAGAAAGAAGTATAAATTTTCTTAGTAGCTTTATTTCCTGTTAATATAATTTTGTCTGAATTTAATATGATAACGTTGTCTCCACAATCAATATGTGTTGAATAAGTTGGTTTATGTTTTCCTTTTAAAAGTTTTGCAGCTTCAGCAGCAACTCTTCCTAAAGGTTTGTTTTCACCATCTATAACGTACCATTTTTTAACGATTTCACTAGCTTTTGCGCTATATGTTTTGTTATTCATTAGATGATCCTCCCTATTTATAAATAATCCAAATATTTATTGCAAAAGTTGAAGTGATTCAAATAACAAATTACCGAAAAATTATTCAAAACACATAAGCTTTGCTCATATATTTTACTATATTTTATTAAATATGTCAACTAAACATGTAAAAATTATAAAAGTTTAGTTGAGATGTTGTTAAGTAAGAAAATATGTGATAACATATATTTAGTTTATTACAAAAGAAAAGATGGAGGTTATCTAATGTTAGAAGAATTTATGAACGTTATGACAGATGATAATTTGAGTAATGCAGACAACGAGGAATTGAAATCTGAAGTTGCGGATATGGTTGATGGGCTAGAATTGTTTTCAGGTGATTCTAGGATGCTAACTAATACGTATACAAATATTTTATCTGATGATAATATTGTTTATCTAATGACAAGAATAAGCCAACATCCAATATTTAGTGAGCATTTTCCAGAGTTCTATGCTCAAAACGAAAATGGAGAAAGCGTAATTAACTGCCAACAAAATTCACCATATCATAGATACGGAGTTTTTAGGCATATATTATATACTGTGGAATATGTAGGCAAAGATAATTTAAAGTATTCAAAACAAGATTTAAAAATACTTAAGTGGACTATGTTTTTACATGATATAGGAAAACCATTTGTCAAAACTACCAATGCAGAAGGAAGAGACTCATTTGCTGGTCACGATGATGTGTCGGTTGAAATGGCTAAAGAAATACTTCCAAGATTTAATTTTACTCAGGAAGAAACTAAAATAATTCTAACACTTATTAAATATCATGATAGGTATTTAAATGAAGGAGAACTTACAAGAGATAATTTGGTGTTTTTAGCTCAGGAACTAGAAAATAGAAAGGAATTATTTGAATATTTGATTGAAGTAAAAATTGCAGACAATAAGGCTAAAAGTGTAGATGTATATAACAAATTTTTAACCGTTTTGCCTAAATACGAAGAGTTTGCAAATGAATATTTCAAAGATATAGACCCCCCAAAAGTTGACACTGTAATATCAGAATTTGACGGCGATGAGCTTTTTGATGATGAAATAATAGGAAAGACAGACGAAATTGCTGTAGAAAAGAAAGAAGTTACAAAAAAGAAAATTGTTAAAGATAAAAACAAGCGCTTAACAACGGAAGAGTTTAACGAAATTTATGATTGTATTATAAACGACCAAAATTTAACGTATTTATATCAACCTATTATAGATGCAACTGATAAAAAAGTTTTTGCTTATGATGTAAGCGTTACGGTACAAAGTGGGGAGAGCTTAGAAAAAATCTTTTTGGCTGCTAAAGAAGAAGGCAGGTATGACAAGATCAAGCAATTGTTGTTAACTAATTCGGTTACTAATGGTATTAAGTCAAATAAGGACAACAGTATAGCAATTGTTATTAGAACAGACTTGAATAGTTATATTAAATACAATAACAAAAATAGAATATACGATGCTATGGATAAGAATAACATTATTATTTCATTTGAAAATTATGATGATTCCAATGCTGTGGAAATTAACAATTTATGCAAAGAAATAAGAAAGAAACACGGTATGGTATCCCTTTGCGATTTCAACAAATCAAAATTTAATTTAAAAGATTTAGGCAATATGGAAGTAGATTTTGTTGAATATTTGATAGAAGATGATATAAATTATGATAATTTAAAAGAGCTGGCAATGGTTTGCACAAAAGATGCAAAAAAAGTTATTGCTAAAAATGTTAAAGATGTTAATCAGATGTTGAAATTAAGTAATAATGGTGTTGATTTATTTCAAGGAGATCAACTATTTAAGGCAAATGACCATATGGAGATTACGGATTATGAAGTAGAGAGTTTTATAAAAAAAATATAAGGTACATATATTATGTCCCTTATATTTTTTTGTATAATGCACACAATATATATATGATATATGTATTTAGTTTTATAAGTCGGAATTATTAATGGTTTGTTTGCAAGTGGAGCAGGACAAATCTTAGTTTTTTTCTTAATATATCTAGCCAAAATTGATACGCATAAGGCAAGAGCTACAAGCCTACTTTGCATGTCATTAACTACTATAGTTGCATTTATAAGGTATGCTTTTATGGTTAAGATTAAATTAATTAACATTATTATTGCAGCCATAAGTGGAATCATTTTTGGTGCACTTGGTGCTAAAATAATGAAAAAGATGGAATCAAACACTATAAATTTATTGTCTGGATTGATTATATTTGGATTATCAATGTACAACATTTTTACAAGGTAGGTGAAAATATACATGTTAAAATTTGCATTTGCATCAATAGTTTCTGCAATTCTTTCCGGTATGGGAATTGGAGGAGGAGCTTTGTTTGTTATACTAGGAACGCTGTTTTTAGGCTTCGAGCAAAAAGAAGCACAAGCAATCAATCTTGTGATGTTTTTGGCAGTAGGGATTAGTACCACTTTTTTTAATTTAAAAAACAAATTAGTTGAAAAAACAATGTTAAAAAAAATACTACCATTAATTATTATTGGCTCTTTTGTTGGTACTATTCTTGTAAAGGATATTGATAATAATAAATTAAGACTTTATTTTAGTATCTTCATGTCCTTAATTGGAATTTATGAAATTATTTCAAGTTTAATAAATATTAAAAAAGCAAAAAATAATAATAAAAATTAGAAAGGAGTGTTGAAAATGGAATGTCTTAAAGGTACTATTATAGGAATAGCAATAGGAATAGTTGCAGGTGCTGTTATTGGAGCAACTAATTGTGAAATGGTTCACGATGCAATCAAGCAAAGTAAAAAAGAATTCAAAAGATTTAAGAGAAAAATGAGTTTAATATAAAAATTACCACTACTATGAGGTTTAATATTAAAATGTATAATAAATCGGCCAATCTGTTTAATTATAATTAAATGGATTAGCCGATTTTATTAAAACTTTTATCCTCAATATGACAATGATTATATATAGAGAAAGCCTATTTATTGAAGATATATCTATCACACCTTTTTCGTTATGTAAAGTTTGAAAGCACAACATCTTTATTTTTAAACAAATATATAAATTAAAAAAATGTTAAAATTCCTTGCTAAAGCTTGATATTATTTGAATATTATAGTAAAATATATTTGTTAGTGTATGAGTTTTGGAGGGAATTATGATATATAGTAAATTAATGAAAGTGTGTGTAGCATTATCAGTTGTTGCTTTTTTGGCTTCTAGTGTTTTATTTGCTACTACTGCTGTTACAGATAAAAATGATGCAATAATAGACAATATTATGAAAATTTTAATTAGGATACAAAAATACTCATGGCCAGTTGCATTAGTAATATTGCTTTACGCTTTGTATCAATATTATGTTGTTGGTTCAGAGGCTTTTGAATACAAGGTTAATGGTCAAAAAATGATAATGGGAATTTCCATATTCATGGCAGTTATCCAATGTTTACCATTGCTTTATGCTTTTGTTACAATTGGATTATAGTATTTTTTGTGATGGAGGGGCTGATTAGATGAAAGTATTATTCGGTTTAAATAATGATGACACAGTAAGGTCCATCGTAAAATATTATGAAGAAACATACAAAGAAAAAGTTGAGTATAAAAATGTTTATTATTTTAAACAAGCGATACAAGAGTTATCTCAAAATAATTATGATAGACTAGTTATTTTAGAAGATTTAGAAAAGTATCCTAATAATAATTATGCTCAAATAGATGAATTCTTATTTAATAATATAGATACGATGACTGATGAGTTTGATGCTAAGAACATTATATATATTGCATCGGATAGAAGAAAATTGGGAGATGAATTTTTGACACGCTTATTTAACATAGGTGTGTATTCGGTTTTAACAGGAAATAATAGAACTAAAAGCAAAGTATCTGCGCTTTTAAATATACCAAGCAAAAAAAAGGATGTTAAGAGGTATTATGAGGACAAGGATGATCAAAGTGCTTACGGTAAACCTCAAGTAACAGAACTAGAGATTCAAAGAATTATAAATTATTATAGAAAACAAGAAGGCAATTCAGATAAATATGTAGAGATATTTGATAAGATATCTACACAGTATACTAATGAGCAACTAAGAATTATAATAGGATTTTTGCCTCAAGATGTAACTGCTTATTTATCAGAAAACAGTGAAAAATATAAGCAAGTCTTAAAGACTGGCGGAGTTATAATTCCTGAGGTAAATGAGAAAAACACTAAGATAGATACAAACGTTTCTAATGTTAATGTTGAAAAAGAGCCTCAAATAGTTGAAAGAATTGTTGTTAAACAATCAAATCAACAAGCTCCAGTTATTACTCAAGTAATGGAAAAAGAGGTTGTTCGTTCGGTATATGAGGTACCTAAGGATTATAAAAAAGTAGTTTGCTTTATTGGAGCACCAAAGGTAGGAACTACATTCTGCATCAACGCTATTGCCACTATGTTGTATAGAAGAAACATCAAGGTTGGAATTGTTGATTTAACCAAAAAGAGAGATTCATATATCTTATATACTTACGATAATGAAGGAAAACGTGCTATTGCTGCAGAAAGTATGAAGTATGCTTCAAATGGTCTTAATCAGCCGCTTATTTATGGAAAACTTAGTGTATACACAGGTGTACCTGGGGAAGATAGAAAGCAATACAATGCAACTAATGTAGTTCAAACGGCAATGCAAAATAATAGTGTTGTTTTGATAGATTGTGATTTTTCTACTCCAGTAGATTATTATCGTTTAGCACAAGATATATATGTAATACAAGATATGGACGTATTAAATGTTAACCAAATTACAATGTTTTTGAAGGAAATAAAGACAAGAGGCATTCCTATGAATAAAGTCAAGATTGTTATAAATAAGCATGTTAAGTGTGCTTTGACGTCTAAAGATTTAATTGATGGTATTGCTACTTATAGTAGTTTGGATATGAATATGGTTGATCCAGAACCATTATTTGATACATCTGGATTGCAGTATTTTATATTGCCATTTGATCAAGAAAATTATACTAAGTATATCGAAATGTTGTTTAAGTCTAGTAATGCATTCTCAACTTTTACAAGAGAATTTAAAATAGCTTTAGAGCAGATCACTAATGCTATTTATCCAATAGGCATAAGCAATGTACAGGATAATAGATATGAAAAGCCAAAACATAGAGGGTTTAACATATTTAAGAAGGCTGGATTACCGGAGTTAGGAACTGAATCATCTGGATTTGAAAAAGTTGTAAAATAAACAAAGGAGATAAAGTATGGGATTTATAATTATTCTTCTAGTAATTTTGCTTGTAGTACTTGGAGTTATGTTTTTACTTGTAATGAGAAAAAATAAGTACTATAAAGTAGCACTTGGCAATATGTCTGCCATGGTTATTATGCAAAGGATGTTTGAAATAATGGCATCATCCATTCCTGCAAAAAATAAAATAGAAGAATTGAATAATATAATGATTGAGGTGTTTGATTCAAAGTATTCTACCATAGTTTTATTTGATGGGACAGAATATTCTATTAAAGCTTCAAATGTAGAGCCTACGTATTTAGATGGACTAAAGGGATTGGCAGAAAGCCAAGAGTTTAAAAATAATGCAATGCAAAATATATCAAAGTATTTAGTTGCAAGTGGAGCAAGGGTTTTAAGCTATAAAACAGCTTTAGAAAGACAAATTAAGTCATCAATGTTTTCACCCATCTATTATAATGGAACATATAGAGGATTTTGGCTACTTGAAGATAATGCAGAATCAGCGTATGACTCTATATCTAAAGAAGAATTAGCAAGACTTAAAGATAATATCGGAGTTTTTATAGAAAATGTATCTAGTCAAGAAGCAATTGAAAATGCAAGTAATACAGACAAACAAACAGGCTTTTATAACAATTTATACTTGTATTCTAGTTTGAGACAGAAATTAGCAGCTAAAAATAACTCATGTTTAATACTAATTCAACTTTCTAATTTACCAAACATAAATGAGCAATATGGAAGAGAAGTTGGGAATAGGCTTTTAGAAAAGGCTGCAAAACAGCTACAAGAAATGTTAAGCTCAGATAATATTTTAGTGAGATATAGTGGTTCAAAGTTTTGCATTGCATGTCCTGGAACTACAAGTGAGATGCTTCACACTACAATGGAAAGATTTTTAAGTAATATAAAAATGTATTCGGAAGCTGTAGATAATACTTCAGTTAGCTTAGAACTTAACATTGTAATGCACGATATTAAAAAGCAAAGTAACATAGAAAAAGAATTAGATAATATGGTTAATTATGTTGAACATTCAAGGTCTACTAATTCGATAAATATAATGTAAGGGAGGTTGATGTATATGGATCAACATACAACTTTATTTAGTCCTCAAAAAGAGGAGTCAAAAAGAGTTAAAGAAATTATGGAGCAAGTGGTTAGTGCATTAAAAGATAAGGGATATGAGCCGATTAGCCAAATAATCGGATACATATTATCAGGTGACCCAACTTATATAACATCTCATAACAATGCTAGAGCTTTAATTTGCAAGATTGAAAGAGACGAGTTACTTGAAGAAATGATAAAGAAATATTTAAATTTATAGAGGAAAAATGAATAGGATTTTAAGCTTAGATTATGGTTTGGTGAGAGTTGGAATGGCTGTTTCAGATGCCTTAAAAATTACTGCTCAGAGCTTGGAAACTTTAACTATTGATGGAGATAATACTATTTTATTGCAGAAATTAAAAGAACTAAAAAGGGAGTATAATTTGGATACAGTTGTTATAGGCTATCCAAAGCATATGAATGGCGATTTGTCAGATACAAGCAAAAAAATTGATGAACTTGTGCCTTGTATTGAAGCACTTGACTTAAAAGTGATAAAATGGGATGAAAGACTTACAACAGTAATGGCTCACAAGACCATGAGAGATTTAGGGATAAAACAAAAAGATAAAAAGATACATGCCGATAGACTGGCAGCAATGTATATCTTAGAGGATTACTTAAGATATATATCGTAAACTTTGAATATTGTTGCAATTTATTGCAAATAATATTATAAATTTTAGAGGAGGAATAAAAATGGAAGAAGAAAAATTCGGTTGCGGACATTCATGTGATGCATGTCACGGATGTGGACACGATCATGAGGAAGAGGATGAAGGAATATTAACATTTGTTGACGAAGAAGGAAACGATGTAAGATTTGAAGTATTAGATGTCGTATCTATGGAAGATAAAGAATATTTAGTAGTGCTACCTTTAGATGAAGAACAAGATGAGGAAGAAGGAAATGTGCTAATTCTTGAGATAAAACAAGAAGATGGCGAAGAAGTTTACGATACAGTGACTGATGACGAAGAAGCAGAAAAAGTATTCGTTAAATTCCAAGAGCAAAATGATTTAACAGAAGAATCTGAAGATGAAGAATAATAAATTAAAATGGGAATAGATTATTGATCTATTCCTTTTGATTATCCGGAGGAAGGTATTGAAAGTAACTTATTTAGCTAAAGCAGAGGAAAGTGTGGATAATATTCTTAGAAAAAGACTTAAAATGTCCCATAGAGTGATTAAAGAAAACGAAAATAGAGTATTGGTAAATGGCGTGCACTTTAATAGACGTGATATAGTGGGCATTGGAGATAAAGTGGAAATAGAACTTATTCAAGATATACCTATAGATGAAAGGTTTATTAACAAGTATAAGTGTACAAGCCAAAAATTGGATATAATATATGAAGATGATTATATTTTAGCTGTGAATAAATCAGCAGGAATGCCAGTTCATCCATCCATCAATAATTATACTAATACGTTATCTAATATAGTAGCACCATATCTAGCAAAACAAGAAAATTATGGAATACACATTATAACAAGATTAGATAAGGATACAAGTGGAGTTTGTATATTTGCCAAACATCCATATATACAAGAGTTGTTTAATATTAATAAAGAAAAAATGAATATAAAAAAAGAGTATATTGCAGTGGTTAGCGGTATGACTGAGAAGCATCAAATTATAGAAAAAACAATTGGAAGAAAAGATGATACTATTATTTTAAGAGAAGTACGAGATGACGGAAAATACGCTAAAACTGAATATGAGCAAATTTTGTACGATGCAAAAGAGAATTATTCTGTAGTAAGAGTTAAGCTGTATACTGGGCGTACACATCAAATTAGAGTTCATATGTCATATGTTGGGCATACTCTACTTGGTGATGACTTATATGCTAAAGAATATGAAAAAGAAGAAATTTTAAAACTAATCTCTAGGCAAGCATTACATTGTGAGAAAATATCTTTTGTACATCCAATTACACAATGTGATATTAGTATTAAGGCCAAGTTGCCAAAAGACATGTTGTTATTATGTAAATCTTGTGACTTGAAGTCTTGAAATATTTAGAAAACTATGGTATAATGTAAAACATGGTTTAATTTGAACCAAATTTAATTAAATTAGGAGGATTAAATCCCATGAATAATTTTATAAAAACTATAGTGAGTTTGGTAGCTTTAGTGTTGTGTATAGTGCTGTTTGGAGTTACATGCAATTCAGGGAAGATTACTGAAGACAACATGAAACTGGCTCTTGAAAAGGCTGATAAAATAACTGAGGACTTTTCTAATGTGGCTTTATATGGCGATTCAGTTGAAATTTATGCCCAAAATGATCCTATGTTTGATAGAGAAGTCAAATTGGTGGATGTTAGAATTAATGGAGATTATGTTCTTCGGTTAGAATACGACCATAATACAGAGTTGTTTGGTAGCCAAATAATGGAAGAGATGTCTCCAACCAAAGCACTTATTGTAATATTATTGTTTATAGCGTTGTGGGGTTCATTTTTCTACTTTGTGTTATTTGCTCTAAATACTATACATTTTTATGTTTATGAACATAAAAACAAAAAGGAAAAAGATGAACAAAAAAATATTACTATGAATAAGATTTAAAGCAATGATAAAAATCCGAGGGATTCCTCGGATTTTTATTTTTATTTATTATTAATAGCTGCCTGTGCTGCTGCAAGACGTGCAATAGGCACTCTAAATGGAGAGCAAGATACATAAGTTAAACCAACTTTATGGCAGAACTCAATAGTAGAAGGATCTCCACCATGTTCACCACAAATTCCAAGTTTAATATCTGGTCTTGTTTGTTTACCTAAGTCTACTGCCATTTTAACAAGTTTACCTACACCTTTTTGGTCTAATCTTGCAAATGGGTCTTGTTCATAAATTTTCTTATCATAGTAGTAATTTAAGAATTTACCAGCATCATCACGGCTGAAGCCAAATGTCATTTGTGTTAAATCATTTGTACCAAATGAGAAGAATTCAGCTTCTTTTGCAATTTCATCAGCTGTTACAGCTGCTCTTGGTATTTCTATCATGGTACCTACTTTGTAGTGCATATCGCTACCAGCATTTTTAATTATTTCATCAGCTGTTTTTGTAACAATAGATTTTACATAAGCAAGTTCTTTTACTTCACCAACAAGTGGTATCATAATTTCAGGAACTATATCCCAATCAGTATGTCTTGCTTTAACATTAAGTGCTGCTTCAATTACAGCTCTTGTTTGCATCTCAGCAATTTCTGGGTAAGATACTGCTAGACGGCATCCTCTGTGTCCCATCATTGGGTTAAATTCATGTAGGCTAGCTATAACTTGTTTTAGTTTCTCAACTGTTATTCCAAGTTCTCCAGCAATTTCTACAATATCCTTTTCCTCTGTAGGTAAGAATTCATGTAGAGGTGGATCTAAGTAACGAATTGTTACTGCTTTACCTTCCATAGCTTCATATAATCCCTCAAAATCGCCTCTTTGCATTGGTAACAATTTATCCAATGCTTTTCTTCTTTGTTCTTCTGTATCAGCTACAATCATTTCTCTCATTGCTTTGATTCTATCTGCTTCGAAGAACATGTGCTCAGTACGGCATAGGCCTATACCTTCTGCTCCAAATATTGCAGCTTGACGAGCATCCTTTGGAGTATCTGCATTAGTTCTAACTTGTAGACGTCTGAATTCATCAGCCCATCCCATTATTGTTCCAAAGTCACCTGAAATACTTGCAGGAACTGTAGGAATAGCTTCAGCATATATTTTACCAGTTGTTCCGTCTAGAGATAAGTAATCTCCTTCGTGAATTGTTTTTCCACCTAGTGTAAATACTTTGTTTGCTTCATCAATAGATATTGCTCCACAACCAGATACACAGCAAGTACCCATACCACGAGCAACAACTGCTGCGTGAGATGTCATACCACCACGAACTGTAAGGATACCTTCAGCTGCATGCATTCCTTCAATATCTTCTGGAGAAGTTTCAAGTCTTACTAGAACTATTTTTTCTCCACGAGCTTTCCATTCTATTGCATCAGCTGCGTTAAATACAACTTTACCACAAGCTGCTCCAGGAGATGCTGGTAAAGCTTCACCAATAGCATGAGCTGCTTTTAGAGCTGTAGCATCAAAACATGGGTGTAGAACTGTATCTAGACTTCTTGCATCTATCATTGTAACAGCTTTTTCTTTTGTTATTTTTCCTTCATTTACAAGGTCAACAGCAATTTTTAAAGCTGCAGCAGCAGTTCTTTTACCATTTCTTGTTTGTAGCATATATAGTTTCTTGTTTTCGATTGTGAATTCCATATCTTGCATATCTGCATAATGGTCTTCAAGAGTTGCACAAATTTTTACGAATTCTTCGTAAGCTTCTGGCATAACTTCTTTTAATTGGTCTATTGTTTGAGGTGTTCTAATACCTGCAACAACATCTTCACCTTGTGCATTCATTAAGAATTCACCAAATAATTTTTTCTCACCGGTAGCAGGGTTACGAGTAAATGCAACACCAGTACCAGATGTTTCTCCCATATTTCCAAATACCATCATTTGAACGTTTACAGCTGTTCCCCAAGAAGAAGGAATATCGTTCATACGACGGTAGTATATAGCTCTAGGGTTATCCCAAGATCTAAATACTGCTTTAACAGCTTCAATAAGTTGAGTTTTTGGCTCTGTTGGGAAGTCTTCGCCTTTATTTTTCTTGTAGCAATCTTTAAATAGTCTTACCAACTCTTTCATGTCATTGGCATCAAGCTCTGTATCTAGTTTAACGCCTTTTTTTGCTTTCATTTCGTCTATTATCTCTTCAAAGTAGCTCTTTGGTACTTCCATAACAACGTCTGAAAACATTTGAACAAAACGACGGTATGAATCGTATGCAAAGCGTGGGTTGTTAGTTAATTTTGCAAAGCCTTCAACAACTTCGTCATTTAGTCCTAGGTTAAGTATAGTATCCATCATACCTGGCATAGAAGCTCTTGCTCCTGAACGAACAGATACTAAAAGTGGATTTTCTATACTTCCAAATATTTTGCCAGATTTTTCTTCTAGCACTTTTAAGTTAGCAAATATCTCATCTACGATTTCTGGTGCAATTTCTTTGCCATCTTCATAATAACGAGTACATGCTTCAGTAGTAACAGTAAAACCATGTGGAACTGGCATACCTAAATTAGTCATTTCTGCTAAGTTAGCGCCTTTACCACCTAGAAGTTCTCTTTGTTTACCATTACCCTCATTAAATTGATAAACATATTTTGTCATATTCTCATGACCTCCTAAGATAAATTTGCTACAGTAATAATAATTCTGCAACAGTGGCTTTATTATATCATGGAGAAATTCAAAAAACTAGTGGGAAATGATATATTTTTTATTGAAAAGATGTCTAAAGAAATATAATGATAATATTGCAAATAAAAAGTATTTATTATATACTTTTTGTAGTTTAAAAGAGAGGAAAAATACACATGGCAAATAATGTAAAGGGAAAAGCTCTCTAAATAGTTATTTCCAAGGACAAGTTATGTTGACCTATACTTTGCATACAAATTTTGTCTGTAGGGCATAGGTTTTTCCGTTTCAATAATATATAACAAAGGAAGGAAAACAAAATGAATAAAAAAGTAAAAAGATTAAAAGGAATATCGCTTATTGTGCTAGTAATAACAATTCTTGTGTTAAGTATATTAGCAGCAACAGTAATAATTAGTTTGAGCAATACCAATATAATAAGTGGGGCAAATAAGGCAGTAATTAAATCTAATATACAGTCTTTGCAAGATAGAGTAACAAGTTATACAGCAAATAACTATATTTCAATAGACATGAAAAAAGAGTATACATTAAGTGAGTATGGTATAACAGAGGAAGAATTCAAAAAATACCAAACAATAGCAGTAGTAAAAGGTGGAAAAATATATATAAAACCTAATGCAAGTAGTGACATATTAGAGGTAGCAAGAGAATTAAATGTGTTGTTAGATGCAACTTTTTCAAATACAGGTAGTTTGGAACTAGCTAGTACAAACGTAAAGAATTTAAGAATATATGGAAATAGCATACAAAATGGTACACCAAGTGAAAGTACACCAGTAGGAATACAAAGCGTTGGAGAAAAAACAAAGAACATATTTGACCCTAGCAAATGGGAAACACCTGTAACACAATCAGGAATTACAATGCAATATTTAAAAGATGAAGATTGTTTTTTGTTAAATGGCACAGCAACAGAAACTAGAATTCGTGCACAAAAACGTGTAGATATACTTACTGAAATAGGGAAAAAATATACAATTTCAACTGAGCGTGTTAGCGGCAGTATAGATAAAAGTGCTGCAACAGGAAAAGGGTATTCTGTAGCTTATATAGGAAAAAGTAATGATACCACTACAAATACAAACTGGCTCTCACCGGATTTATTAAATGATAATACAGTATCCTCTAGAACAGCAACATGTGATATGCAATACATATCTTCGTTTTGGTTTTATATATCCGAAGGTGTTACATTTAATAACTACAAAGTAAAAATACAAATTGAACAGAGTGATGCAGCAACAGACTACGAACCATATGGGTATAAAATGCCTGTTAGAACTAGTGGTAAGAATTTATTTGACATTCATATAAATAGCCAAACTAATTCAACTTCGGTAAGCACAAATATAACGGAAGCGATAACAATAAGTGCGGTGAACAATAATGTATCCGTTAGTAGAGCAATTTGGAGAATGAGTGTAAAATATAAGGACGGAACTTTGGACTATGTTGGTGATGATGGATATTCGGGAGGAATGTTCCCCAAAACTTTCAAAGCAACAGAAGATAATCCAATAGTAGAAATAACCTATCGTGAGACCTACATTACAGCAGGTAGTTATGATGTACAAATAGAATATGGAAGTATAGCAACAGAGTATGAACCATATAGTGGCACTACATATAATATATACTTAAAAGAACCACTTCGCAAATTAGGAAATACGGCAGACTATATAGATTGCACAACTGGAGAAGTAGTAAGGTATATAAAGGTAAAAGACACAATAGGGACAAAGAGCATAGAAGAAAGCTTTGAAGTTTTAACTACGCCTACAACGGAA
>OIYG01001229.1_pt1 | contig 20087 bp, 20 predicted proteins | sample 1587861 | NCBI WGS metagenome assembly OIYG01 (sample SAMN03283272) | human gut metagenome | biome: human-associated habitat; material: feces | host: Homo sapiens | place: Peru | collected 2012 | reverse complement strand
CAGCAGTGAAGATTTGGAACTTTTTCGATAAGTGAGTACAATGAAAGCTTGCTTTCAGATTGTCGAGTGGAGAAAATGTCTCAAAAGAATCTTTTTCCAGGACCTGACAGAGGCAATGCCAAAGGGCATCTCTATTGAACAGTTCTGTTCACATAATAAAGTACCTTATAAAATATTCTATAAATGGCACAAAGAAAGTGCAAACCGAATACAATCAAGCTTGCTTGAATTGCTGAGGTGTAGCCTTTCTTATCTAAAGAAAGTGCAAACCGAATGCAATCAAGCTTGCTTAAATTGCTGAGGTGCAGCCTTTCCAACCTAAGGACACACGCGACCTGTTTGTGGAGAACAGATCAAAAAGCAATAGCTTTTCTTGTTAAAAAGCTTCGGACAGCACAAAAGCAAAATAAAAAATTATTAATACATTATAAAGAATGAGATTTTCATTAAATTTTGGTATCGAGAAAACAGGCATGCCATTGATCCTGACATCTGGCAAGAAGAAGAACGTATGCTTTCTCATTGACACAGGTTCTACTCATAACACCCTCTTCTCTTTCGTTTATGAACATTTTAAGGATGATTTTCGCATTATAGAAGAGGACCAAAAAACAATGGGTATAGAAAGTCACTTTAAAGACAGTACAACTGTTGAAGGAACTTTCAACTTTGAGGGAACTGAATACACATCAACATTTGCTGTTGTAAAAGCCAAGGATGCAATTGCCAAGATACAAGAAGATACAGGAGTGCAACTACATGGCATTCTTGGGATCCAATTCCTTATGGAAAATAAATGGAAAATAGATTTTGAGAAAATGATTGTTACTTGTCATTAATTCAATAATGTCTGTAAGCACTCAAATTAGGACTTAAATCAGAAAGAAGTCTCTTCGCTGTTGAATTTTAAACATTGAATTATGTACAGCAGTGAAGATTTGGAACTTTTTCGATAAGTAAGAACAATGTTATAATAATTTATCACAAAAAACGAATAATGTCTCAAACATCAGAAAATAATAAACGTATAGCTAAAAATACGCTCATCCTTTATGTGCGTATGCTTTTTACCGTAGGTATTAGTTTTTATTCTACGCGCTTGATACTTGCTAATCTTGGTGTGGAGAACTATGGTATATATAATGTCATTGGTGGATTCGTTTCTATGTTCTATATGGTTACTTCTACAATGACTCAGGCTGTGAGCCGATTTCTTACATTTGATCTTGGTAGGGGAGATATTGCGAAATTGCAGAAGACGTTTTCCACGTCAGTCAATATCCTGCTGCTGATGTCTCTTGTTGTGGTTTTGTTAGCCGAAACGGTAGGACTATGGTTTATAAACGATAAGCTGAATATTGCAGACGAAAGAATGATGGCAGCTAACTGGATATATCAGTTTTCGATATTTTCATTTGTGTTGGAGATGATAAGTGTGCCATATAGTGCTTCAGTCATTTCTCACGAGAAAATGGGGACATTTGCTTTTGTTACCGTAGCAAAAGTTTTACTAACACTTGGTATAGCTTTCGCCTTAACAATAAGTCCTATAGACAAACTTGTTTTTTATGGCCTGTTGGTCTTCTTAGTGGAACTGACCATACAAATGATGTATTGGATCTATTGCCGTCGCAATTTTGCAGAATGCCGATATTCTTTCAAAATAGAGAACGAAATCTTTAAGAATATGTTTGGTTTTGCAGGATGGAATTTCCTCACAACATGCGCCAGTATGTTGAGCACTCAGGGAGTCAGCATTCTTTTGAATATGCAGTTTGGACCTGTCATTAATGCAGCAAGAGGAGTGGCATCGCAAATAAATGGAACTGTTGGGGCGTTTCATCGTAATTTCACAACAGCCCTTAATCCTCAAATAACAAAAACGTATGCAGCGGAAGATTTCGAATATGTAAAGAAATTAGTGTGTAAAGGAGCAAAGTTTTCTTACTTGGCATTCTTCTTTATCGCATTGCCTTGTATGATAGAGATCAACTTCTTCCTTTCTGTTTGGCTTAAAGAAGTACCAACTTTTGCAGGGATTTTTGTGCAATTGACATTGCTTAATTCATTGGTAGAGGTCTTGCTTAATTCCAGCGAAACACTGAACAAGGCTACAGGAAAAATTCGAAATTTTCAGTTGATAGTAAGTGCTGCACAATTTGCTATTCTCATCGCTTCATATATAGCATTAAAGGTTACTGCAAATCCGATTCTTGTTGTTGCTATGGCTAATATCATGTATCTTTTAATTTTTGCTCCAAGAATCCTTGTGAATAAGCCATATGTAGGAATGACATTTGGCTATTATTATAAGGAGGTGTTGCAGGGAATAATCATGATGAGTGTGATATCAGCTGTATTAAGTTTGCTGCCGTTGATGTTTATGTCTGATGGTTGGTTAAGATTAATAACAGTAGGTTTGATTTCTTCCATTACCATCATAATAACCTCTGCTATATTTGTTCTAACTAAAGGAGAGCGTAATATGGTTGTAAGTTTTATTAAGAGCAAATTGATTCATTAATTTTTTACAATAATGTTTAGACATAGAGATTTGTTAATGTTTATAGCCATAATTGGTGTTGTTTTCTACCATCTGGCTTTACGCGGAATACCTTTAGGACGATTAAATATTGGATACATTGGTGTCGATATATTTATGCTGCTTAGTGGATATGGTATAAGTAAGTCTTTACAGCATAATACTATCAGTAGGTTTTATAAAAACAGAGTGAGAAGAATATTACCTATGTGGACATTGATGATCTCTTTGTCATGGCTTATATCTTCCTTCGTGGGGGGGGGGAAAAAAAATAAACATCAGTCATTTAGTTGCAAATCTTTCGACAATATCCTTCTACTTCAATCCTGATTTGTTGCCAGAATGGTATTTAGCCACGTTAATTTTGTTTTATACATTAAGCCCAATATTATACAAGCTGCTGAAAAAGACAGGTTGGTCTTGTATTATTGGGGTATGGGCTGTTGTTATTTATATTTCATGGGAAGGTATTAGTGAATGGCAGTATGCAAATGCAATTTGTCGTTTTCCTCTGTATCTTTTGGGAATGCAATGTGCAATAAAAGAAAAGGAAAACTTACCCTATTATATTACAATTCCATGTTTTCTTATAGGAACCTGTTTCTTCTTTGCAGGCAGCCATTATTTGTTCTCAAGTTTTTGTGTGCTTTTGATCGTTCAGATATTAAATCAGTTAATAAATAAAATAGATTTATCTTGTCTTTCTTGTTTTAGAAGGATGGGGCGTCACACGTTAGAAATCTATGCTGCAAATGTATTGTCTGCTGTAATAATTGCTTCTTGTTTTTATACATGCACATATCCTATAATTCTTATTTGTATAGATCTGTTTCTTACATCAGTTCTTTCAATTGTTTTATGGAAAGCTAACAAATTAATATTATCTATATGGTGAAAAAATATTTTAGATATATAAAAGATACGTTGTCTTGCCGGTTCAGCAAACATTTTTGTTTGCATGGGTCCACTATAAATTGGATTACTTATAATATAAGTTCCAACAAAAATAATTCTGTAGTAATAGAAAATAGTAAGGTCTCGCATTGTTCTTTCAATGTCAATGGAAGTAACAACAAGATTGTGATAAAGAATAATGCAGATGTGGCTTTTCATGGAATAACGATAGAAGGTGACAACAACGAAGTGGTTTACGATGGCTGTTTTGCCGTTATAAGCGTACGGATTAGGGGCAATGGTTGTAAGGTTTCTGTGGGTAAGGGCTCATTAATTGACGAAAGTTCTTCAATTGTTTGTATGGGGCAGAATAACTATGTCGACATTGGTGCAGAATGTATGTTTGCTGAAAATGTTGAAATTTGGGCTTCTGACACACATCTTATTACAGACTTAAATGGAAACCCCATCAACCCATCTAAACCTGTAGTTATAGGAAATCATATATGGCTTGGTAAAGGTGTAAAGGTTATGAAGGGAGTTACTATTGGACATAATACTGTGGTAGGTATGGGAAGTATTGTTACTAAAGATATCCCTCAAAATTCTATTGCTGCTGGGAATCCTGCAAAAGTTGTAAAGAATGGGGTAGATTGGAAATTTGGTTTTATAGATATTTGATATCGTATGTTGTCAATCTTGTTGTATTTAATATTAGCAATTGAGATTACCATATTGCTTGATTTTCTATTGGTTTTACTTGGGCATCATTTTAAAGTGAGATGGTATTTGTTGTGTACTCTATTGCTTTCTATATTGCTTTGTATTAGTGGATTCTTTCATGAGATAAATTGGGTAGTTCTATGGATTGTTCTAACCATTACTGCTTTTATGGGAACGTTTTGCTTTTTTATAAAATATGAGGCTCATAATTTCAAATCATTTGAGGATGTAGATAATGGTAAAAAAGAGTTGTATGGTGGTAAGCGGATTCTTGTTGTTGTCCCTCATCAAGATGACGAGATTAATTTGCTTGGAGGTGTATTTGAAGAATATTTAAAATATGGAAGTGAGATATTCCCTGTTTATGTTATTACAAATGGCATTGCTGAACCTTATAGATATGCTGAAGCTATAGCTTTGTTTAAGCATATAGGTGTGCCCGAAGCCAATATAACTTTTTTAGGATATGGATCTTTAAAGCAAAATAGTGCGGACAAAATTAAACAAACAAAGGGTACTAATGAACATCCTGCTTACCATGAGGGTCAACAATATTCTCGATTAAATATCGTAAAAGATTTGATGAATGTTATTACTGATTTATGTCCTGATGTTATCATTGGTACAGATTACGATCGTCATGTGGATCATCATTATGTAACGGTTTTGTTGGATGAGGCTATTGGTAGGGTTCTAAAGCAAGAAAAAACATACAAACCTTTGGTTCTGAAAGGTTATGCATACCGTACGACGTGGGAGTCATATCCTGATTATTATAAGACAAATATATTATCGACAAAATATCTTTACAATCCTGTTGAGACTTTTAAATGGAATGAAAGGCTGCGTCTGCCAGTTGCTGCTCATATGATGTCACGTTCATTAATGGGTTCAGAGATTTTCAGACAATACGCTATTTTCAAATCTCAGGGAGCCGTTATGCGTGCTATTCGTTATAACTCTGACAAAATAGTATGGGAGCGAAATTCTCATTCTTTGTTGTATGATGCCGAGATAAACGTTTCTTCTGGTGACGGTACAAAGTTGAATGACTTTATGCTTTATGATAAAACTGATTTTCATGATATAGATACTTTGCCCTTAGAAGGTGCTTGGTGTCCATTACCTGATGATGTAAAAAAAACAGCTGCAATAAAATTAGCAAAGCCAAGTAATGTGAAATATCTGGTATTGTATAATAATGTAGATAAAAAACAGCTTGTAAGAAAAATATCCATAACTTTTGATGGGCATGAACCTAAAGAGTATGAATTACAGTCTGATGGCTTTCCTACATATATAGATGTGGATATGCAAAATGTCAGTGGTTTTGAGATTAAAATACTTGAATCTACAGGTGAAGATGCTGGACTAACTGAGGTTGAAGCTTTTGAAAAGGAGAAAACCAATAGTTTCAACTATATAAAAATAGTCAACCAGAATAATGATTTCGTTTATGACTATTGGATAAACAAAAAAGGTAAGGAGCGCTTCTCTTTGTATAGTGTTGGTGAAGCTCCAAGTCTGTTGGCTTCTGCTTATACGTTAAACATAGACAATACAAAATGTTCTGCTGTTATACAAGAAGATAAGTTAAATGTTGCTTGTCCAAAGGGAGAACGAATGAAACTGACTATTTCTTCTATAGGAAATAAATATTCAGATACGATTGTTGTTTACAATCCATATCTTTATCAAAGAATATGGAATTGTTGTTGTCAGCATCTTGAATCAATATATTATGATTTGTTTATAGGTGATCAGCACAGAAAAGCAACAACTCTATCTCTTCTTTGGAAGATACGATGTTTGAAAAATAGAAAATAATGAATAAACTGTATGTATGTAATTTTGCTTATGAGCGGTATGTATGTCAGCAGCAATTAAACACCAAGTCGGCTTATGAAAAAGGTAATGTTGACAAAGTTATAGAATTTCATGAGCAAGATATTGTTGAATTAAAAAGAGATTTTCCAGAACATTTTAAAATAGCTCGAGGTGGAGGTCTTTGGCTATGGAAGCCATACATCATATTGAAGGCTTTGGATATGATAGAAGATGGTGATTATCTCTTTTATTGTGATTCGGGAGCTGTATTCATTGATGACTTACATTTGATGATTCCTGATTTGGATGCTTCTGGACACGACTTGATGGTTGTGGAGCAACCTTTGCTTTCTCATTGTTTTACAAAGAAAGAGTGTTATGAGTTGATGGATTGGCATGGATATTCTGGCAACCAGATTCTCTCAGGTTATATCTTAATGAGAAAGAGTAAGCAAAGCATTGCTTACATGCAAGAATGGCTTGATAATATGAAAGACATTCGCAAAGCTTATGGTAAGAAATTCTTGCCAAATATTACAGAATTTAAGGACTTTGTTTCTCATCGTGAAGACCAATCGGTTCTTGATATTCTACGTCAGAAATGGGGACTAATTGGTTATCGTGATCCTTCCGATTTTGGCATTTTCCCTTGGCAGTATATGCGTGCTGGAGGTTATCATAGAAAGAGATACCCTAATTCACATTATCCGGTGATTCTACTTTGTGTAAGAAAAAATAATCCAGAAGCTTATGAATGCAACTATCGTAAGGCGGTTCGTTTACATAAACTTGGATTGAACAATGAAATTACAGCACGTCTAAGGCTTTTACCTATGTATATGAGACATTGGGGAAGATTATTTGCTGAAAAAGTAGGATTAGGTAGGGTCTTGGATAAAGTGATAAATAAAAAATAGTTATGAGAGATTACAATAGATTGATAAATAATATATCTTCAAACTATAATCCAGAGTCAAGCATGGTTGTTGAAAGCAGAATGTTTACAGATTTAGCTGGCATAGAAAGAAATGTTGCAAAATTTGTAAAGCTCGCAATGTCTGCTGTTGATGATTCTTATACACAACGTTCGAAACAGGCTGGCAATAATGCGAAAGATTGGCTAAAGGCGGAACAACATAATGTTGATTATGCTTTTCAAGGTTCTGTAATGACCAACACTCATATTAAAGGATATAGTGATATAGATTTACTGACACTTTGTACTAAGTTTTATGGCTCTGAGATAGCCAAAGTTCGTAATATCCTACAATATTCCAATAATTGTACATGGAATGAAGAAAATCAATTGAGAAAATTCGAACAGTCTTTTGTTCCTTATACGGGTGATAGTCTGCAAGACTTAAAAGAATTAAGATTGGAGAATGAAAGAATTCTTTCAAAACATTATGAAATGTGTGACACGTCGAAAGCCAAGGCAATAAGAATTAAGAATCAGAATTTGAATATGGAGGTTGATGTTGTTACTGCCAATAAGCATAAATCTATTCAATACATATTGAAAGGGTATGATGATAAGTATCTTGGTGTACGAATATATGATAAAGAAAAGAATTGTCAGCTTGATATTGATTTCCCTTTCCTTCGTATTCAATTAATGAATAATCGTGGTATTGAAACATGTGACCGTTTCAAAAAGATGATTCGGTTTTTAAAAAATGTACGCTCGCAAGCTGATAAAAAGATCGACTTGACCAGTTTTGAAATAAATTCAATCTGTTATGATATTCCAACGTGGAAATATTCTGATGCATATTATCTACAGTTGGTAAATGTGGTGTTTGAAAAGATATATTCTATTTGTAATAATCAAACGGAGGCAGATAATCTAAGGTCTGTTGATGGTACAGAATATGTCTTTAGAAACAAACCTGACAAAGTGCGTCATTTAAGACTTCTGATGTCGGAAGTAAAAAACATTATAGATGATTTACAAAGTTCAAACAAAAGAATAATTTATTAGTAATGAGACCACGGATATTTATTGGCTCTTCTACAGAAGGTTTGCCTGTGGCGGAACGAATCAGAAGTTTCTTCGAAGCTGATTACGAGTGCAAAATATGGAATGATGGCATATTTCAATACAATGATAATTTTTTGGAAACATTGATGAAGTCTGCAAGCTTGTTTGATTTCGCTTTCATGATTTTCTCTGCTGATGACATGGTATTGGTGAGAGATAAAATATTTGAAAATGCTCGTGACAATGTTATGTTTGAGTATGGCTTGTTTTTGGGGCGTGTGGGCAATCAAAGAGCTTTTGTTGTTAAGGACAGAAATGTGAAAATACCTTCGGATTTATTAGGTATTACTATAGCTGATTATGAGACGGATGATCATAATAACGTAACAGACTCTTTGGAGAAGACTTTGGAGCAACTAAAAAAGAAAATAGACGACAATGTTCGTTTAGGGCAATTGGGGTTGCTTCCTTCTACTGTGATTGCGATCTCTTATTTTGAAAATTTTGTAAAATTGGTTGTTGATAAAATCTATCCCATAGTAAGCGACGTGATTTTTCAAGATAAGAAATATAAGTCAGCCAAATTAAGAATCGTGATTCCAAAAGATTTAGATGCGGATATGAAGAAAAGAGCTACGGTTTATTATGTAAAAAATGACTTAAATGATGGCACTATATCAACCGCACATAGAAGTTATCCTATTCATGTAAAAGCAAGTATGACGGATAAAGATGCGTTATTAATAGCAGATATGCCTACGATATTTAATGGTATAGACAAGGCAATTGATATGTATTTTAGAGTTGGACATATTGGGAAAAGTACGGAGCAAGAATTGACTGAACAACGGGAAATGTCTAATTTCATTCATGTGCTTAAATTATTAGTAGATGGAGATGCTTTCTGTAAAGAATGTGTTGAAATTGTAAATGAGAATAATGAAATAATATGATACCAAAGATAATTCATTATTGTTGGTTTGGTCAATCATCAAAACCAGCATCCGTCTTAAAGTGTATTGATACATGGAAGACAAAACTTCCCGATTACAAGATTCTTGAGTGGAACGAGTCCAACTTCCATTACCGAAAATGGAGGTTTTGTAGAGAAGCCTATGCTGTTAAAAAATATGCGTTTGTGACGGATGTTTGCAGGTTATATGCTTTATCACAATATGGAGGAATCTATCTTGATACGGATATAGAAGTGATTAAAAGTTTCGATCCGTTCCTTAAGCATCATTCTTTCATAGGAGAAGAGCGTTTACATACTATCGGTTCAGGAGTAATTGGTGCTGAACTAGATACTCCTTGGATTCTTGATTTCTTGAATATGTATCAGTCGATGAAGTTTATCAAATATAATGGACGCCTGTTGGATTATCCGAATACGATGTATCTGACAAAATTTCTTAAAGAGAGAAAAACAGATTTGCCGGTTATATATCCTATTGATTATTTCTGTGCAAAAGATTACGAAACCAAAGAAGTTGTAGTTACAGAAAATACAGTTTGTATACATCATTATGCTGCTTCTTGGTTTGATGAGTTAGCGCTACAGAGAAGATTGCACAATTTATATTGTAAATTAATTGCGCTTTTTATTTAAATAATTATGGTATGATGAAAGTGTTACATTTTTTTAAGATGCAATGGTATGAATTGCAGATACGGATGTTTGGTGCGTGGAATTTCTTTTTGAAGCAACAAAAGAGCGCTGAAAAATATTTGCTGAAGAACAATTATAAAGAGAAATGTTCGGCGCAAGTATCTAATTGTGTTGTTTTTTCATGCAATGGTTTAGGTTGGTCTGGTGGGCTTGCGGACAGACTAAGAGGTATTGTATCTATATATGATTGGTGTAAGAGGAATAATCGAAAGTTTGTTATTAACTTTTGTGACCCTTTTCTTTTGCAAGATTATTTGCAACCAAACAAATATAACTGGTTGCCTGATATGATTTCTTATGATAGCTCTAAGAGTATTCCAAAGATATGTATGTTGGAACCGAGAACGTGTAATAGAAAAGAAGTCGTAAGCCAACGAGATTTTTTGGCAGAAGATTGGTGTAATCACAACTTGGTTGATGTAAACAAGCAGATACACGTTTATACAAACCAATATAGATGGTGCTGTGATTTTGCCCATTTATTTAACGAACTTTTTAAGCCATGTGAGAGACTACAGAAAGAGATAGATACTCATCTCTCAAAAATAGATGGTGAATTTATCTCTATTTCTTTTCGTTTTACTACGTTGCTTGGAGATTTTACAGATTGTACAGGTAAGCCGTTGAAGGATGATGACAAGGAATGCTTAATTAAAGATAGTCTTAATGTGATAAGGAAAATTTCGACAGATGCTCCTAAGCATGATAAAATTTTGATTACGGCAGATAGTTCTACATTTCTTGAAAGAGTGAAGAAAATCGAAAATGTTTATGTTATTCCAGGTAAAATTGGACATATTGATTATGATAATGGTGATGATGTAAATATGAAGACATTCCTTGATTTTTATATGATTAGTAAAGCAGAGGCAGTATACCTTGCTAAGGGTCCTAGAATGTATAGAAGTGCATTTGCAAGAACGGCTGCAATGGTAAATAATAAGCCTTTCGAAATATACGAGTACTAAAGTTCAATAAATATGTATTATGAAAGTATTTGATCGTTTTATAATGCTTTTTTCAAAGCATTGGTTTAATCCTTTTTTTACGCTATGGTTCAATTTTCGATTCCTTCCCTTTAAGCAGGCCATACATTTGCCTATTTTAGTTTGGGGGATACCTAGGATTGTCAATTTAAATCCGAATTTTAAAATAATCTTGGACTGTGAGACGATTAAAAGGGGAATGATTAAAATTAATAGAAGCGGTGAATATCCTTCCCATACTGGAGGACATACTGAGTTTATATTATGTGGTAAAAAAATTATCTTTAAGGGATCTGCAATAATTGGTTGTGGTACTAGAATCCTCTCTTATTTAAAATCTATAATTCAAATAGGAAAAAATGTTACAATTACTCAGCAAGATACAATTATTTCTTGTGAAAAAATAGTTTTAGAGGATTTCGTGAGAATAGGCTCTAAAGTTCAAATAATGGATACATCAATGCACTTTGTATACCGTTCTGATGAGCGTAAGGTGAACAATCTTTCATCGCCAGTGATAATAGGTCATAATTCATGGATAGCCAATGGCGTAAGTGTATTTAAAGGTACAATTTTACCTCCTTATAGTACTGTTGCAGGTGGAAGTATAATTAATAGAGATTATTCAGAAGAAGTAGAAGGAACTTGTTTTATAGGTAATCCTGCAAAACCTAAAATAAGAAATTTCTATCGTATTCAAAAGTCTTCAGAAGAAATGAAACTGTATGAATATTTTTTACAGCATGATACTGATACTTATTATTACGAAGAACAACCTTCTTCTGACATCTTTGATTCTTAGTGTATCAGAAAGTTTTAATATGGTGTTTTTATCGTAAGTATATCTCACATAGAGTTTTTTATGAATAATTCAATTATTTCGATACTTATTCCAGTCTATAACGTAGAGCGATATCTTCCACGTTGTATAGAAAGTGTTCTTGCACAGGATTTTCAATACTGGGAAATGATTCTCGTTGATGATGGTAGTCCTGATAAATGTCCACAGATATGCGATGAGTATATTAAGCGAGACAATCGTATCAAAGTGATACACAAAAAAAATGGTGGATTGGTTTCTGCACGACTTACTGGTTTTGAAAACTCCAAAGGAAAATACCTGATGTTTCTTGACTCAGATGACTATTTGTTACCTAATGCATTGTCGGTTTTGTATAATAAGATTGAAGAAGGCTATGACATTGTAAAGGGAAATGACATCCGTTTTAATGGAGATTGGAACAAACTAGAAAAACCTCGACTTGTAGGAAAAGAAATTCTTGGAAACAAGAACTATTTGACAAGTATGTTAAGCTATGACGTGTTGCCTTATTTATGGGGTGGGCTTTATAAAAAAGATTTGTTCTGCTCGCATGTGTTTAGTGATAAACAAGATATAACTATCGGTGAGGATTGGATTACAAATATTTCCATTTGGAATAAAGTAAATAAGTATATAGCAGTTGATAGTCCTGTTTATGCCTATTTCATCAATGATGACTCAATGATGCAGCAAAATGTTATTTCATTTGAATATCAAGAAAAAATGAAAGATAAGATAATGAAATATATTCCAACAGGTGATCATGAATTGTGTGCTCAAGTGGAATTAGCTTTCCTTGCTTCAGCTATTAAGGGATTTTTTGTTCCAGAACTAAAATGGAATAACAAGATATATGAGGAAATTATACAATGCTTGAAAGATAAAACAAAAAACAATGAAATCAAGCAAAAGATAAACAACAAATTCTTGCTTTTTATAAAGAATAGATTCTTGTTCTTCATATATACGTCCCTTTACAAATATCTGTTTCGGAAGTTCCGCTTAAAAGGTTATAAACGAAGAATTATTTGAAAATAAACACAAACCTTTATAATATGATTCATTTCTTTAGATATTATACAAGAGTATTAAAATGGACATTAAAAAGCAAATATAAGTGGATGATATTGCTTTATTTGCTTTGGGTGTATCGCATATCTTTTATCCAAGAGGATGGAAGTGGTTTGGGAAAAATAATCCAAATTGTGACGCTTTTTGGAATGCTGTTCTACATGATTAAGTTTTCTGGAAAAACAAGTGTTGTAGGTCTTGCATACAGCAAAACTAATGCGGCTGTAAAAACATGTCTTTTGCTTTACACTTATAGTGTTTTTAGCACCATATGGGCTTACTTGCCACAGTATGCGTTTTTCTTGGCTTTTCAGAACCTTGTGCTAATCTGGCTTTTTATTTGGCTTTTTCGTCAGTTTAAAACTTTTGAATCCATAGAAAAGGCTTTTTTGCTGATTTCTATAACGACTATAATATTTGAGTTCTGTGCGTTTAGAATTGTGGGAGAAACAACATTGTTTGTTCATTTCTTAGGAAATGGTTCTTCTGCAGCATTGCTTATTTCATATACTATCGGCGAAATTTTTGCTTCGAAAAGGATGACAAATGAAAGGAAACGATTACTTAAAGCTGTGCTTTATATCTCGATATTTGTCTTAGTGACGAGTACGAGCAGTGGAGCAAACGCATCTGCAATCTTTGGATTTATAATAGCTTGTTTGTTTTCTGGAAAAATTATATGGGCTTTATTATTGTCTGTGCCTGCACTTGTGTTATACCTTAATCCTGATTGGGTGGAACGGCTAATATATTTTATTATGCCTGGAAAAACAAAAGAAACAATAGAAAGTGCAACTGGTAGAGAATTGATATGGGGATATATTCGAGAATTAATAACTGAAAGACCCTATTTGGGCTGGGGGTTTGGTTGTGTTGAACGTATTGCCTCTGATCGATCAGGTATTGCAGCCCCAGATGCACATAATAATTTTTTAGGTTTGCGCGGAAGTTTAGGACTTGTTGGACTTTGTCTTGCCATTGTAAATTTTATCAGTATATATCTTGTTTCATTCAAACATAAATTAAAACCTGGATATGTTGGTATCATTTCTGCAATATCTTGTGGCTTGCTTAACGGATACTCGTACGGATTTCTTGCAGGTAAGGCCTGTTCAATTACTGTGATATTCTTAGCATTGATAGTGTTGACTTATTCTTATTCTTCTGTGAATTATGGAAAAAACAATTAGTGAGAAGCTGAAAGTTTTCTCCTTTGTTGCAACGATATTTGTTGTTTATAGACATTCGTTAAACTACTTGGCATTTTTTGGAACATCATCAGCAGAAGGATATAATGGCTTTATACAAGATGGTTTTATGTCTTTAACTCAAATAGCCGTACCTTATTTCTTTCTTGTTTCTGGTTTTTTCTTTTTCAAGAGAAATTATTACAAGGGTTGGAATCTCCAAAGATTTTCAAGTAGTGCATGGGGTCACATGATAATGGTAAAATTCAGAACATTGTTTATTCCTTTTGCCATTTGGAATTTTGTGGGGTTGTTAACATTAGTTGTAACTAAGCAAAAATATGATATATCAATATGGGCCCTGCTCAATAGTGATTGGTATGGTCCTTTGTGGTACATACGTGACTTGATGCTTATGATGTTGTTGGCCCCCTTGTATCAATGGCTTTTTTGGCTAATGGATAAATTAAACGGAAAAGTAAGAAAATTGTTTCGTTTTGCATTGTTTGGTTTAATATTGCTAATGTTGATTTATCTTTGGAAGCCTATTGATACGACATTTTTGTCGACAGAGGGCATCTTGTTCTTTTATGCAGGGGGGCTATTGCAAAGATATGACGTGCTTTCGCAAAAAATACCTAGAGGCTTGACTTGGGGGTTATTGGTATTTTGGATCTCTTGGAGTTTTTCAATCATTCATATTAAGAATTGCCATTTTATCTTCATCATGGTTGGTATAATAATAATATGGAACTTGATAAATCAGATTCCCGTTAGAATTAAAAATAAAGTATTGGCTTATAGTCAATATTCCTTTTTGATTTACGTTCTTCATTTTTACCTAATTAAGGCCATGAAGGTGACTATGGGTAAATTGTTTTATGGGGACGAGTTTATCTCGCTGTTGTCATATTTGACAATGCCTGTTATCTGTGTGTGCATTATTATTATTGTTGGGAAATGTATGCAGCGATTTGTGCCAAAGTTTTTTTCTAAGTCTATGGGAGGGCGGCTATGAATGAACAAATATATCTTGATAAAAGTATGTCGAATGCCATTAAAGGCGTCTTAATCATATTGATTGTCTTTGGCCATAATCATGTGTTATGTCCGAATGATGTTTCGGGCGGCTTAATGGAATATTTCTATAATTTTCATATTGCGGGATTCTTCATTCTCCCTTTTTTCTATAACATAAGGCGGCCTCTTTCACGCACGACTTATATTAATATAATAATTCGAAATTGGCTACCCTATCTATGGATTTGCATAATGTGCTTTCTTTGCCTGGGAATAATGAAACATCATTTCGAATTTGGCTTTAAGACAATTGCAGCTTTTCTGATAGGAACGCAAACCCCCATTAAGCATAACTTTGGTTTTGTTTTTCCTTGGTTCTTGCCAACATATTGTAGCATGAGCATCTTGCTTCTTTGGGCTAAAAACAAAAAACTGGTGTGTTTATTCTCGCTTTTTGTATCCTTGATTCTTTGGGGATTGTCTTTTGAGGATTTTTACATGCTGAAAAACATAGTACCCTTTGGGCTGGCCCTAGCTATATATTATTTTGGAACAGGGGTGTTGACATTCTGGCTAAATAAGTGGAGTATGTACAGTAAATGGCTATCTGTATTTATCTTTGTGGTATTGTCTGTATGTTATTGGAAACATATATCATTGGGACTTGTTAATATGTTGTTTCCTGTATCTTTCTTTTTAGCCTTGTTGCTGGTAGTTCCTCATGTCAATTGTCGCTTCTTGCAAACTTTGGGCGAAAATTCATTAGGGATATATCTCTTGCATATGTTTTTAGTAAATATTACATTTAGAATATTCCCTGTAACGATACCAATGGGTATCTTGGGTTTCTTGATAAGTTTGTTTGTCCCTTTGTTGCTAAATATCTTGATAACTCGTGTCGGATTGTTGAGAGTTTTACTATATCCGAAGAGTTGGGATGAGCTAAAGGGAAGTTTGAAAAAATGCTGTGTATGAATATAAATGTTGTTGATAATTGCACTAGTTGCAATGCCTGTGCGGATGTATGTCCTAAGCATTGTATAGAAATGCGTGTGACAGATTTGGGGCATAAGGCTGCTTTCGCTTCTGATGAGTGTGTCGATTGTGGCGCATGTGTAAAAGTGTGTCCCCAATTGACAAAGCCCCAATTGGCTCAACCATGTTATGCCATGGCATCATGGAATCCGGTGAAAGAAGATAGGGAAAAATCCTCTTCTGGAGGTATTGCCACAATAATTTCTGAACAATTTATAAAGAATGGAGGTGTTGTTTATGGTTGCAAATTTGAACCTCCTTTTAGCTTTAGGCACGTGAGATGTTCCACTCATAAAGAGCTTCAGTCGTTGAGAGGTTCAAAATATGTACAGAGCGACATGGAGGGGGTGTATAAGCAAATATCGGCAGACTTGAAATCTGGAAGAAAGGTCTTGTTTATCGGTATTCCTTGTCAAGTTGCAGGTGTTAGTAATTATTTTAAGAATCGTAGAGAAAACCTTTATTTGATCGATTTGCTGTGTCATGGTGCTGCTTCAGTAGATATGCTGAAAAAAAGTTTGCCACAAAATGTCCTAACTACGAAGATAAGCAATGTCCTATTTAGAAACAATCTTTTGTATCAAGTCTCTATATGGAAGAATGATGTAAAGGTGTGGGAGAGACCAGCCCATAGAGAGTGGTTCTTAAAAGGATTTTTGAAGGACTTATTCTCAAAAGAATCTTGCCTTTCTTGTCAATATGCTCAAAATAGAAGAACGAGTGATTTGACATTGGGTGATTACTGGGGTAACATTCCTGCCGAGGCGGCTTGTGACAGAAGAAAGGGAGTAAACGTTTGTGTTATCAATTCGGATAAGGGAGCTGTGCTAATGAACATGATAGATGAATTCACTTGTCATTTTGATATATCTGTTAATGAGGAGTTAGTAGGCAATAAACAACTCAACGAGTCTGCCCATAAATCAATGCGGAGGTTGATCTTTAGAATTCTGTTTAAGATATGTGGCTATAAAATAGCAGAAACCTTATCCTTGATGGATGTGAAGATAAAAAATTATTTAATCAAATAGTATAAATTATGAGAATAACATGGGTTACAAGAAGTTTTCTTGATTATCGCGTGCCTGTATATGCTGCATTGGATAAACTTTGTGGACATCAGTTGACAGTTATTTATTACAAGGATATTCCTCCCGTAAGATGTCAAGAGAAACTACAGGCTATCTTGGGGGATAGGGCTATTGCTCGAGACAAGGAGTTGCGTATCGGTAATCGTCCGAAGATAGACAATGCTTCGAGAGCTAATAGTTCTATTCGAATTCCCATCAGTCCTGGACTTATAAAGCAAGTGATAGACACGAAACCTGATGTCTTGGTGAGCGACGGATTTATGCAGTGGACTTATGCAGCCTTGGCTGTTCGTGCGTTGAAGTGTATACCGCATGTCATGCTATACGAGCGTACAGCACATACAGAGCGCACGGCAGGAAAAGTTAGAACGCTGTATCGAAAGATTGTCAGTCGTTGGATTGATGCAATCGGGTGTAACGGAAAGTTGACTGGTGATTATGTCAAGAGTCTCTTGGGGTGGAACGACAGTAGGTTGACGTATGGACATATGGTAGCTGATGTTGCTGGCATGGAAAAGCAAGTGGATGACGTGAAATCTGAAGAGTGCGTGCAAATTCGCAATAGATATGGAATCGAAGGATTGATGCTGTTGTTTGTGGGACAATTGATACCACGCAAGGGTGTAAAGGAGTTGTTGGAAGCTTGGGATGCCTTTCAGCGTCATACATCAGAAATATGTACTTTGGTCTATGTCGGTTCGGGTGTGCAGGAAGAGGAACTGAAAGCATTGGTAAAAAAACAAAATATTCAGCATGTGGTGATGACAGGTGCTATTGATTACGACCAAATAGCACCTTTTTATAAAACGGCCGATTGTTTTATAATTCCTACGCTGGAAGATAATTGGAGTCTGGTGGTACCTGAGGCCATGGCTTGTGGATTGCCAATAGCTACTTCGATATATAATGGATGCCATCCTGAACTCGTACATAAGGAAAATGGATGGACGTTTGACCCGCTGAATCAAAAAAGCATCGTTGACATACTGAATAAAATCGTCGCAGCGAAAAAAATTCTACCCCAAATGGGATTGGCTTCAAAGCAAATCGTGTCGCACGAAACTGCCGAAAGAGCAGCGCAATCTATTTATGATGCTATCAAAATTGCAATAAACAGAAGAAAGAAAAAATGAAAATAAAAACAATTACAACTTGGGCTGACTATAACTATGGGGCTTCTTTGCAAGCATACGCCCTGACGACATTCTTGAAGAAGCAAGGACATGATGTGGAGATGATAAACTATCTTCCATCTTATCAAACCCGAATGTATGACTATATGTGGGTGAATCCCGAGTCGAAAGCTTCAAGGAATTTGATTACACGATGGATATATCGTGTGGCAAAGTTTGCGCAGAGAATGACTACTTTAGGCAGAAAGAAAGTTTTTGATGAATTTAATTTCAAGAAATTGCCTTTAACTCCTGAATGTTATCACTCCTTTGAAGACTTAATGAATAATCCTCCCAAGGCTGATTTGTTTATTGTTGGTAGTGATCAGGTATGGAATGTATTGTACGATGCCGGCAAAGACCCTTCTTTTTACCTTGAATTTGTTAATGAGGGGAAAAAAGCCTCTTATGCTGCCAGTTTCTCTTTTCTTGATATTGATGTTGACAACAGAAAACGAATAGCTAAATCTTTAAGCTCTTTTGATGGTGTGGCAGTTCGTGAATACCAAGGATGTAAGCTTTTGCAAACAATGGGTATAGATGGTATATGGGTGCTTGATCCTGTCTTTCTGTTGTCTGTTGAGGAGTGGAATAATTTTGTAAATCGTGACAGGTATGATTATGCCGAATTGCTTAAAGAATCATATTTGTTGATTTATGATTTTGAGGGTAATGAAGATATTAAAGCATTCGCCATTGAGTATGCAAAGCGAAATAATCTGAAGATTTATGCTATAACCGATAAGTATCCTTTGAGATATGCTGTTAAGAATTTTAAGACTGCAGGGCCTGTAGATTTTGTTAGATTAATAGCTAATAGTAAGGCTTTTATAAGCAATTCTTTTCATGGTACTGCTTTCTCTATTATTTTCCATAAGCCAGTCTTCGTTTTTAACCGCCATCGTCATAAAGTGAATTCGCGTATGGAGAGTTTATTAACTGCTTTCGACTTGAAAGACTGCTTGTTGGATTCAGAGGAAAAGAAAAATGTTGCTATAGATAAACATTTTTATTGGAAAACAGTAGATAAAAATAAAGAAGAAATGCTTAAAAAGTCAATAGAATATCTACGTTCTTTAAATGTATAGAAAGAAGTTAAATTAAAATGGAAATTTTTAATGTCTTTTTTACTTTTGCTCTTGTATTGACATTTTGTAAATGTAAAACACTAGTGTCCCGTTAAAATTTTGAATCTATCGCATAGATATCTGTATATCAGAGTGATACAAGTACTTTTAAGGTAAACCGATTTGATTTCGAAATTTAATCAAACTAACATAAGATGTTATATAAGTGCTTGAATATCAAGAACGGAATTCCGAGAATTTGAGCCTAGATGATACTTCACGATTTTAACGGGACAGCAGTGATAAGTTTACAAAAAACGAGACAATAACCTTAAAAATTAATTGACCTTCCTTTTTCAGCTTTGGAGCTATCAATGTTTCCACACAAATCAGCCTCGCCAATGTGTCTATTCCCCGTTTTGTCAAACACCTCATAATGATTCTTATGAAGCATATCTAAGTACCAATATCTACCCGTTGAAATCTCTCGATAAACATTAGCCCCTTGTATCACAATACCATTACATTTTTTAAATAGGTCCTCATTATCCAATGAAAAAGATAAAGCCCCTTGCTCTATCAGATAAGACCTAATATTTCCGAAATCATAAAAACATGGTATTTTTACAAAAGCCTTAGGATACTCCTCTAAATGTGGTGCATCTTGAAACATCACTAATTGATTATTTGTACAAGCTGCGTTATCTACACAGATAAAGAAAGTACCATCACAAATATAACGAGCCACAAGATGTTTCAGTCCATTACAATCATATAACGGCTCTATCTGTTCAGCGCTTATGTCCCAACGGTAACATCCTAAATTCCTATCAATACCACTATGCTCAATAATATTTAGTGTTTACTGAATAATTTATAACTCTCTGATATTTAAGTTTATATAACTTTATTTCTTCGTTTATTTAACAAAAAAATCGTACCTCTATATAGTTAATTCCATAGCAAGATGAAGTTTTACGCTCCTAAATACAAGCAACT
>OIYG01001226.1_pt1 | contig 20095 bp, 18 predicted proteins | sample 1587861 | NCBI WGS metagenome assembly OIYG01 (sample SAMN03283272) | human gut metagenome | biome: human-associated habitat; material: feces | host: Homo sapiens | place: Peru | collected 2012 | reverse complement strand
AGGTTGTAACCCATCGCTTCGAGCCAACCTCAAAGAATGTTCTTCTTTTCATTGGTGGCTTGGTCTTATCTCTTGTTATCTCCATTTGGGGCAATCTCACCCAATGGCGAGAGCATCAAGATTGGGAGGAGGCAGACTTGAAGTATAAGGCATTGAAGATGGTGCTTCCTGCTGATGACCCGAACATTCGCTACATTGAGAAACATTTCAATGTGCAACGAGATGAAAATGTTATAAACGACGTAAGAAATCGTGTTACTGCTTATGAGGATTCTGTTCGTCATAGTTATGAGATGTATAAATTAGCATTGTACAAAGATAGTATTGCAAATCATTTGCTGCATGAGTCTAAGATTATAATACGAAATTATAACTTTGCAAAATAGAGACCAACGCAAGCGTAATTTTGTTATCATAATCGCAAAAAGCATAACATATCACGCTAATGTACGGCGAAAACATAATAATAATGATACATTTTTGACAAGAATACAGACATTTTGTTTAAACTTTATTAAATAGTAATGATAAGTTGGTTAACGTATTAGTTTTTATAGTATATTTGCACAAGAATTCATGTCTAAGTCTTGGAAGTAACCTTTTGGGACGAAGACAAATTGTAGTACATTAAAAATAATTTGCTATGGATTTAAAAGTTTTAAAGGATGCTGAATTTCTGATGAAATCAGAAATGGCAGTAGTTGCAGGTGGAGCAATGTCAGGTTGCTCATCTTGTTGTGACAAAGAGAATGGTGGAACTAACCAACAGCAACAAGAATTAGAAAAGGGTGATAAAAGTCACGACTAATTTTTAAAAAGGGAGGGTGCGCCATTAATAAAAATGACACACCCTCTTTAACTTATCATTTATAACATTATGAAATATGTATTAAATCCGCAATATGTTCTTCGTCATGGAGGCAATAAGAGCTTTATTATTTCCTGCCAAGGGTATGGAGAAAAGTCTTCGATTTGCATCATACATCCTGTATATGCAATGATGCTTTCTTTCTTCAAAGGAAGAACGAAAGGAGAAATTTATGCAGAGATTTCCGAATTGTTTCATTTGTCTTCAGAGCTTGTTTCAAGCCAATTAGACAAACTAATAGATAACACAGATTACATAGAGTGCGAAAAGTCTTTTTTCCCACCTCATCTTATAATTGAATATAAGGATGGTATGAAAATTCCATCCTATAATTATAAAGATTTTTCTTATAAAGAAGTTGATTTGTGCATGTCTAGACTTGACGCACCTATTGACATAATTTGTAACCTCACATTGCATTGCGCAACATCTTGTATTTACTGCTATGCAAATAGAAAGGGTAACCAAACAAAACATATGGATGTCAGTTTGGTAGAAAGTATATTAGACCAAGCCAAAGAATTGGGAGTTATTCGTTTCAAACTCATGGGTGGAGAAATTATGCTATATAAAGGTTGGGAGAGAATCGTCAAAAAGTCTATAGAGTATGGATTTCAACCTGATATTTCAACAAAGAAACCTATCACAGAAAAAGAAATACAAAAATGGATAGAGTTGGGAGCAACCACAGACCCTATCCAAATATCGCTTGACACCCTAATCAAAGAACATCTTTATCAGATTTTAAAGGTAAATGACCCTTATTATGACCAGATAAAAGAGTCTATAAACCTACTTGAAAAGTATCATGTTACGTATGTAGTTCATACTGTAATAAATCGCTTCAATGACAACGTTGAAGATATTCGTAGTTTAGCAACCTTTTTTAAGGGGAAAAAATATCTAAAGCGTTGGATGTTTGATGCGGCAAAATGTTCTATGTATAATGGTTTACTTTATAAAGAATATAAGACATCAGCTCAAAAAATTGCTGAAATTGGAGACTATGTAAGTGAATTAAATAGACAAAGAATATTTTCTTTTAAGCTGTACAAACCTTCTGTACTTAGAGATTTCAACAAACTGACTATAGAAGAAAAAGCGGAGCATTTTGAAAAGCGCACAATGTGCTCTGGCAATCTTAATGCTCTATACATTTTGCCTGATGGAAAAGTCACGATTTGTGAAGAATTGTATTGGCATCCTCATTTTATTATAGGTGATTTGAAAAAACAGACATTAAAGGAAATATGGAATTCTCAAAAGGCTAAAGATATTTTTTATCTTAAACAGTCTTCCATACCTTCGGATAGTCCATGTTCTTCGTGTCAAGACTTTTTTGAATGCCGAAAATATAAGCATATTTGTTGGAGAGATACGATTTTGGCATATGGCGCTGATAAATGGTATTATCCAGACATCTCGTGCCCAAAAGCTCCCCACATAAATAAAGATATTGCTATTGAGTGACATCTCAATGTAAGTTCTCTATAGAAAGAGTCTTGATGTAGTTGCTCGGCACAAACAAAATGTAGTTGCTCTGCACAAACAAAACTGAAATTGAATGTATATGATTTTTAAAAAAAAACTTTCGTGTGTATGAAATCATTACTTTTAACTCTTGTAAGCATATTCATTAGTTCTTCTGTTCACGCCCAGATTGTAGGAACAGTACTTGGAGAAAAATCGCATCCATTGGGCTATGCAAACGTAGCCTTGTATTCTTTGCCAGATTCTGTATTTCTAACTGGTACTATAACGAACGAGTTGGGAAAATATGTGTTTGCCAAAGCTGCCAATGCAAGTTCGACATACCTGAAAGTCAGCGCAATCGGGTATGTTACAGCAATTGTGCATCCAATCATGAATGAGCAGACAATCAAATTGAAACCTAATGAATATTCATTGAGCGAAGTTGTGGTTTCTGGACAGCGAGAGCTCTTTAAAAGCAGAGGCACTGACATTGTTGCCGACATTCAACATTCTAATCTGAGGGACTTTGGTTTTGCAGATGACATTATAGACAAATTGCCAATGGTCTCGGGTGAACATGGCAGCTACAACATTTTTGGCAAAGGAAGCGCAGTTGTTTATATTGGCAATAGAAAAGTATCTGACCCTTCTGAATTGTCAAGAATCTCCACAAAAGACATTGCTACAATAGAAGTGATTAGCAATCCTGGCGTAAAATATGATGCAGACACTCACGCTGTGATTAAAATCAACCTGAAGAAACAACATACAAAAGGACTGGGTGGAACCGTGGCATTAAGCGATGGGCAGGGAAGGAGAAATTATGATAATGAACAAGTGCAATTAACTTACAACACAGACAAAGTTAATACATTTGTTGGTTTCAGCAATTCAACGTCTCGCTATTCGACAGATCAGGAAAATACCGAATATGTTCTTACACCCAGTTCTGCATGGAGCCTTTATAGTAATATGCCAAAATGGTATTCTAATTACTACAACAAAACTGTTACTGGAGGTGTTAGTCTAAATTTGGACAAGAACAATACTTTAGGTGGACAGCTGACATATCAGCGAGAAAATGACAGGTACAATGGAGAATCAAATAATGTCATGATGCAAGGAGAAAACGTGTACGAAAGGTTGAATTCCATCCTTGATTCACATTCTCACTATAACCAATGGCAGGCGAATATGTATTATGAAGGTCATATTGGAACTAAATGGACTATTAATTTTAATGGTGATTATCTCAGAAGAAAAAGTACAGATGACAAGAGTAATGAAGAGTCTGGAACTCTGACAAATCCTCATACTGTGCTGACAACTAATAAGGCAACATATAACATAGCCGCAGGCCTTGTTGAGGCAGAATATCAATTAAACAAAAATGCGACATTGAAAGTCGGCACCAATGTAAGCTATGTCAAAGACATGAAAGTATATAGCGGTTTGGATGATACAGCAGAAAGTACAGCATCCTCATTGACCTCCAAAGAGATCAAAATGGCAGTGTTTGCTGAAGGAGAAGCGAATATGGGCAAGCTAAGTGCCAATATTGGCACAAGATATGAAATATTCAAAATGTCATATTATGACGATTTGAACAATCTGCAGTTGGTTGATAAAAGTTATTCAAGATTCTATCCGTATGTTTCCATGTCTTTGCCCGTGAGTGATGTGAGATTTGGGTTGAGTTTAACGACAAAGGTGCAGCGTCCTTCTTATTATCAGTTGCGTAACAGTCAAGAATATTTCAATAGATACGAGATGGAGGCAGGAAATCCATTGTTGCTTCCTCAATATACTACCGACTTGACATATTCCACACAATACAAGAGTCTTAGGTTTTCCTTGTCATATCAATGGATAAAGGATTATATTATGACCAGCAATATGATAGATGCAGAGAATCCGTTGCACATTTTGTCTAAGCCCACGAATAAGTCGCACTATTCTGCTCTAAATGGGAATGTTGCTTACAACAAGACTATTGGTATATGGGAATTCTACACCAATTTGAATGTGATGCGTACTTTCTTCAGCATTTACAATACAGATGGAACATTGACAAACGGTAAACGACCTTACGCAGAAATGTCCTTCAATAGTTATTTCAACTTGAAGAATGACTGGATGCCATATTTGCTACTAAAATGCAATAGTGATGGTTATATGCGTGAATACAGAATTAAACAAGGATTCTTTATCAGTTGTGGCATTACTAAGCATTTTCTTAAAAACACCTTATATGCGCGGTTGAGTGTTAACAACATATTGGGTACAAAGGAACGAGAAACTCGCTTTGACACAGACTATAAATTTGAAAAAGAACGTTTCAGAGACAATAGAAATATAAGTTTGTTTTTAAGATATACATTTAACAACAAGAAGAAATATAAAGGTAAAAATGCTGCCAGCGAAGAAATTGGCAGAATGTAATGGCCAATTTCTTCGATAAAACTCAACAAAGGAATGAATGGTTTTCGTGTGGGATTTCAACATGATAGTATGCAATGCGGTATAGCTTGCCTACAAATGGTATGTAAATATTTCGGCAGAGAGTACTCTTTGGATTCTTTGTCGAAACTTTGCTTTGCGACAACAGAAGGTGTGTCTTTGTTAGGAATCAATGAGGCTGCAAATACTCTAGGCTTACATACAACAAGTGCAAGAGTTACAACAACTGTGTTGAGTGATGTTCCCCTGCCTTGCATTCTTCATTGGAATCAGAATCACTTTGTTGTATTGTATAAGGTAAAGAATGGCAAAAAATTCTATATCGCTGACCCTGGGAAGGGATTGATAACTTATAGATTAGATGAGTTCAAGCAACATTGGATAAGCACGAAATCCAATGACGAGGACAAGGGCATTGCTATGTTCTTGGAAACCACTCCTACTTTCTTTACTTATAAGATGCAAGATGAAGAGAACATCAAAGAAAAGCGGTCTTTCCGCTTTCTCTTTGGATATGTGAAGAAATACCGCAAGTATTTCGGACAAATCATCTTGGGTTTGATAGTCGGGAGCCTCTTACAACTTGTCCTGCCATTCCTTACACAATCAATCGTGGATGTCGGTATCAAGAACCAAGATATAGGATTCGTTTGGCTTATACTGTTGGGACAGTTGATGCTTACCATCAGCAGAACGGCAATCGACTTTATCCGCAGATGGCTATTGCTTCATATATCCTTGCGCATCAATATTTCATTGGTGAGCGACTTCTTCATCAAGCTCTTGAAGTTGCCGATGTCTTTCTTTGACACGAAGCTCATGGGCGACTTGATGCAGAGAATGAACGACCATAGCCGAGTAAATACTTTCTTGACGCAGCAGACGCTCAACATCACGTTTGCCATGCTCACCTTCGTGGTATTCTCGGTGGTACTGTTCTTCTATAATAAATTGGTGTTTGTCATTTTTCTGTTGGGAAGTATCCTCTATGGCGGATGGATGACCTTGTTCTTGAAACGGAGAAAGGTGCTCGACTATGAATTGTTTGAGCAGCAAGCCATCAACAATAACAAAACTTATGAGTTTATCACCTCCATGCAGGAAATCAAGTTGCAGGATTGTGAGCAGCGCAGAAGATGGGAATGGGAGGACACGCAGGCAGACCTGTTCGGTGTGCAGATGAAGTCGCTTAAACTCCAACAGACCCAGGAGGCAGGAAGCATCTTCATCAACGAGGTGAAGAACATCATCATCACGGTAGTCGCTGCAACTGCTGTGATTCATGGGCAAATGACACTAGGTATGATGCTTGCCGTGCAATACATCATCGGACAGCTCAACTCACCAGTGGAGCAACTGATGAACTTCTTTTATTCTCTGCAAGATGTGAAGATTAGCTTGGAGCGAATCAACGAGATTCACCAGATGGATGATGAGAATGGAAAGGAAGGCTTGCTGACTTCTATTGAAGATAAGAATGAGGGCATTGACATCAAGAACATTATGTTCAAGTACGACCCACATGCTTTGCGTAAGACCATAGACGATGTGAATATTCACATTCCGCAAGGTAAGGTGACAGCCATTGTTGGTGCTTCTGGCAGTGGAAAGACCACCCTCATCCGCTTGATGCTAGGTTATTATTCTGTCTTGGAGGGACAAATCAACATTGGCAATACCAACATTAACAAGCTCAACAAAAAGTGGTGGCGCAGACAATGTGGTGTTGTCATGCAGGATGGTGTTATCTTCTCGGAGAGTATCGCAAGAAACATTGCTGTTGATGATGGCGATATAGATAAGGAAAGGTTGTTGAAAGCTGCCGAGATAGCTTGCATCAAGGATTACGTGATGGCTTTGCCTCTGAAGTTCAACACCAAGATTGGGCGTGATGGCGTGGGACTGAGCCAAGGACAAAAACAGCGTATCTTGATAGCAAGGGCGGTGTATAAGAATCCCGACTACATCTTCCTTGACGAGGCGACCAACTCGCTCGATGCCAACAATGAGAGAAGCATCGTAGAGAACTTGGATAAGTTCTACAAAGGAAAGACGGTTGTGATTGTGGCTCATCGCCTAAGCACTGTGAAGAATGCCGACCAAATCGTGGTCATCGACCAAGGAAAGGTGGTTGAGATAGGCAACCATGAGTCTTTGACCGCCAAGCGAGGGGCATACTATAATCTTGTGAAGAATCAGTTGGAATTGGGAAACTAAAATGTTTTTGACATGGAACAGAAAGAAAGAGAATCAGATAATATCGAGTTGAGAAGTGAGAAGGTGAGGAACGTGATAGGTAAAGTTCCTCCTCGCTTCGTCAGCTTGGGGACAGTTATCATTACGATCATAGTCCTCGCACTCGCAGTTACTTTCTACAAGATACCTTATCCTATATCCATAGAGGCTAATGGTGAGGTCGTCAATCAAAGAACGATGCAGGTGTTTGTACCATACAAGTATTTGTATCTTTTCGATGAGCCAAGGACGGCTCATGTATCTTTCGAGGGCAACGACGATGCTTCTTATAACTGCAACATCATAAGCCATAATGCCAAGCTCATACATAGGGAAGATGGTAACTATTTTATGGCTACAGCCACTGTGAGCACACAGGGACAAAATACCCCAATATTGCAACAGTATATTAAAGCCGATGTCAGAATCATCGTCAGCAACAGAACGTTATGGAAACAGGTATTTGAATAAAATCTGTAAGTAAACAAAATGACACTTTGTAACAGCCCTTAATAGGACTTGCCACAAAGTGTCGTTTTTGTGAAGCGGATCTACGTGTACCCAAATGTTAGGTGCTATTTCTAACTTTTGGGATTTAAACATAGGTTATCTATTTGCAATTTTGTGGAGTAAGCATATCTGTAATCTTCTTGTTAGACCGATAGTATCGTTCATTTTTGAAAGTCAGATAGTTGTCACCTAAAATACCTTCCCTTATACCAATTGTAAGTTTCTGCCCTACTACTCTATATGGTAGGTTTTCTATCAGTCGCAAAACCTTTAAATTGTCATCAAGAGCATAGTATTCAACAGTTTCTTCACCGAAGTATAAGGCTGCAGCACTACCATCAATAACATTGTCCTCACTAGCAAATTGATGTATCCAAACTGTTCCTGTCAAGGAACGTGAGTCTTCCTCATTCTTGTCGCAAGAGGACATAACGCATAGTACTGATAGAAATAACAAATATAAGTATTTTCTAATTTTCCACATAATTCAAGAACTTATTGGAATCTCTTTTGTGTATAGAATTTATTAGAAATTGGGAGGATGCTAGTTTCTATTACTCCTCTTCCTTTTCTTATAGGTACAACATAGTTGCCACTTACAACATCCTCTATTGGATAATCATCAAAATAATTAAACTGGAATTCGTCTATTCTCTCATTTGATTGTGTAATTTTATAAGTATATGTGACATTCTTTGTCGTTGTTTTGGAACTTGTCAATTTTCCATTGATTCCGAGATCTATTTTATCTATAGGGATAGATAAATTCCCTCCAATTTCACCTCCAGATATATAAGTTACAGAGTAATTCTCCGTCACATCTTTGGTAAATCCCTCATCTGGATTTATCAAATAGACAATGACTTTTTTCTCTATTGGGTCTTTTGACACATCCCATGTATTTAATCGTGTGTCTTGTCCATAGTCCAAAGGATAGAACCATTTAGACTTTATTCCATTCTTGTCTATGGTGTATGTATATTTGGAGTGTCTGAACATAGTCTTATGTGACTTTGATTCCACTATTCTCAGATTGAATAATTGGTCAGGCTTTGCATATATTTTCATATCCTCAGAAGTAACTGTATTTCCATTCACATTTCCTTCAAACTTGAATAGGAAACAAAAAGCTCTTCCTGTCAACAGTCTTTGAAGAGCCTGCTCTCTTGTCATTGGTGCCTTCTGTTGTGACTGGCTTTTATTGAATAGAGGTTTGTTGTCTCCTTTTGCAATATCTTCGAATCTCGAAAAAGCATTTTGCGAAATTTTGAAACGGAAGATGCAATCTTTTATGTCTGGCTTCATAGCCGTTGGAGTCTGAGTAACATTACTCAACCCATAATACATCATGTATCTTGTTGCTCTCTTTTGGTTCTTTGAATTATTATATGCATCTATGAGCAAAGGGTCAATATCGCCCTTTGGAACATACCCTTTTTCCGTATACTTTTCATCTAAATTATCATACTCTACAGAAGAACGTGTCAAAGTCTTTTCGTTAACATATTTTGGATTGAATGTTTTGTCAACGTATTCATATTTCCCATCTATAGAACAGTCGCTTATACTACGTGTAAATGCATTTTTTTCACGTATAGTGCTACTTTCACACACAACAAACAAATTAAACCCTGGAACTTCATCGACTCCCAAGCTATCAACTACATTTCCTTCATAGTATAGCTTGTTCCCGAACAGTACTGGTATTTCATCGTCAGCGACATTCAAGTGTTCAACCTTTTGGTCACCGATTTCTGGAATATGAATGTTCAACAAAGGAACAGTTTTTTCAATATTGTCCAAGTCTCCTTCATTCTTTTCATAGTCAGAAAGAACATCTTTAAGTGTACGTTCTCCAATTTTCTCGTTTTTTACGAATGGATAAAAGACGTTGAAGTCATTATCAACCTTCTTCAAGGCTTGTGCCTTGAGGAACATTCTGACATCTTGTCTCTGAGAAACTGCTTTTGACAAGATTTGAGAAAAAAGCTGCATGCAAGAATCTTTGTTTACTACTACTTCAGTTGCTGGCATCTTAGCCGATGCCTGTTCTGGGAGTATTGCTTCGTCGCCGTCAGAGCAAGAAGTAGCAATACCTAATAATAGGAACATTATTCCTACCATCATAGTTTGAATTTTCTTTAATTCTACCATTTTGTTACTATTTTGATTAAACTTAAATTTTTTCGAGTGCAAAATTATAATGTTATTTTTGCCCATGCAAGTACAATCAACACGGGTCGGAGAAATTGAGGCATGAATCCCAATAAATCGCCGATGAACCTTATCCCACTCCCCTACGAATCGTTCATAAGCGAAAATAGCGGATTCATGGACGATTTTTCGTCATTCATGGTGCATACTATTGCCTATTTCGCAAAAAAACACTAAATTTGCAAGCAAAAATGAGTAATATGAAGAAATATCATGGTTTTATAAAGAGTTGGTTCATCATATCAATCACCACATGCATCTTTTCCTACTTGCTATGGGCACTGATGGACTTTGATACGTTTGTGGGTACAGGTGTCACTTTCGAGGACTTGTGCTTCGACATAGTATATTGTTTCTTTTACACATTATTCTCTTTGTGGGTTTCTATTTCCTTGGGTGACATTTTTGTAAAAAACAAGATAAGCTATCCTCGTTTTGTCACCCATATCCTATTGTTGTTGCTAGCCAATTCTGTTTGGGCTGTTGCATTTGAAAACATATTTGATAGCCTTTGGCATGCTGGGAACGATGTATATTGGGACAGATTATATGTTTTTGGATTAATCGCCACATTGCTGACCATGGTGAATGCGTGCCTATATTATTGCTCCATCCTCATCAGGAAAGAGAAGGAAAACGTAGTGCTTACCAATAATCTCTTGCGTCTGCAGATGAATCCGCATTTCATATTCAACAGCATCAACACGTTGGCAGACTTGATTGAGGAGAATCCTGTACAGGCAGAAAGTTTCACTCTGAAATTCTCTGAAATCTATAGATATGTAGTCACACATCTGGATGATGAGACGGTGCCAGTACATGAAGAGATTCATTTCGTGAAGAACTATTGTGAGCTTCAAGAGATAAGTTCTCCTCATACCATACATGTGGAAATTGCCGAAGAACTGGAAAGATGCAAGAATAAGACCTTGCCATTGGCGATACAAATGATGGTAGAGAATGCGATAAAGCATAACTGTCATACCAAGGAAAGACCGCTTTTTATCTCAGTGTATTGTCATGGCGAATATATTATCGTTAGAAATGTAGTGAATCCGATAAAGAGCACTTTACCTACAACACAAAAGGGATTGTCAAACTTGCGTCTGCGCTATAGTCAATTAGGAAAGGAACTAGTCGTTAGTCACGATAATAAATATTTTGAAGTCAAACTTCCAATCTTATCAAAATCATGAAAGTTTTAATCATAGAAGATGAAGAACGTGGCTTTTCAAGACTGAAACGCCTCTTGCAAAACATAGACAACTCTATGGAAATACAAGGACCGTTAACAACAGTAAGAGCGGTCATCGACTATCTGCAAAATCCGCATGACGAGGATGTAATCTTTGCGGACATTAGACTGGGCGATGGTGATGTGTTCGAGGCTTTCTTGGAGATAGCCCCAACTTCGCCTGTGATATTCACCACGGCTTATAATGAATATGCCTTGGAAGCATTCAAGAGCAATGGCATCGCCTATCTTCAGAAACCGATATTGCCAGAAGAATTGGAGAAAGCTCTAATAAAGGCTAAAGCCCTGTGCAGCAAAGTCATAGATTACTCAGATCTGATGGAGAAAATGGGGATGGCAACAGGCAAGAAATGGAGAGATCATTTCCTTGTGCATATCTATGATGGCTTCAAACTTGTCAAGACAACTGACATCAGTTATTTCTTGTCAGAGAATGGTGTCGTTAGAGCATACCTTAGTGATGGTAATTCTGTAACCATCAATCAATCTTTGAGTGACTTGGAACAGCAACTGAATCCCAATTTGTTCTTCCGTGTCAGCCGCCAATATATGGTAAATATCGAGCGCATTGATAAACTCACCAATTTCTTCAAATACAAAATGACCATTAGCCTTCATGGATTTCCTGAGTTGCGAATTGTGGTCAGCAAAGACAAAATCATGCAATTGAAGAATTGGCTCGACAGATGATGACACGAATTGACTTGATGTTTTTTCGCGCAACTATATAAAAAACGAAGTTTCACTGTGGTACATATTGTTGGGAGGCGTACCACGGTGAAAATTGTGGAAACTGACAATATACATTAAATTTGGATTCACTGATGTTTCTTATCTCAAATTACTTGCGAAGCAAGGTTTTACTATAAAAAGTTCTAATTTCCATAAAATTCCTCTTGTAAATCAGTGGATATTTAGAAAAATATCGTATCTTTGTCCCCGAATTAAGGCGTTCTTTGCATATTGCAAAATACAGAAACGAGCAGAAGTCCGCTCGTTTCCATATTGTTACCTATATAATATAGGCAAACGCCCAACTTCTTGATTTTCAATCAAAGCCCAATTTAGAGTGAGTTAACAATATAAACAGAATATAAAGATGAAAAATTATATAAATAAGATATTCGGTTGCGCCCTTTTGGCTTCCGCAACCTTGCTGACATCTTGTGGCAGCGATTATCTAGATACAAAGCCAACGGATTCTGTTGGTTCCGAGGCAGCTGTTGCTACAACAGATATGGCTTATAAGGCATTGAATGGTATCGCTCGTTGCCAGACTACTCAGCATTATGCCTTTTCTCAGGGTTTTGCTGGCGAGAATGCCATCATGCGTCTCTATGAGAACTTGCCTAGCCAGAATTACAACTACAACTACTATGCTTCTGGTTGGGCACCAATCCACAACCAGCAGTTCCATCACAGAACCAACACTGTCTATGATGGTTATGCTTGGTATTATTACTATCAGCTCATTGGTCAGGCTAACACCATTATTGCTCACATCGATGCAGCAGAAGGTAGCGAAGCTGACAAGAAGTTTATCAAAGCTTCTGCCTTGGCATTCCGTGCTTATAGCTACGAGAAGTTGATTCACTACTACTGCTATCGTTGGCAGGACAGCAACAATGGTGCTTCACAGGGTGTAGTACTTCGTCTTGACGAATCTACAGGTGATGCTCCTTACGCAACATTGGGTGAGACTGTTGCTCAGATTTACAAGGACTGCCAAGAGGCCATCACTTTGTTTGGCGAGAGTGGTATTGACCGCGCAGCTAGCGAGGTATGGATTCCTAATGCAAACGTTGCTCATGCTGTTTATGCACGTGCAGCTTTGTTCCGCCAGGATTACCAGACAGCTCTTGATCAGGCTAAGCTTGCTAAGCAGGGTTATCCATTAATGAGCAATGCTGATTATAAGGCTGGTTTCTGTGAGCCAACATCAGAGTGGATCATGGGTAGCTATGGTGATGCTTCTGAAAATAACTGGTATTGGTCTTTCGGTACACAGAATGCTTGTAATGGCTACTATGCAACTGCTGATGGTAACGCAACAGGTGCTGGTACTATCGGTCATGAGTTGATTTCCCGTATTCCTAACAATGATGCCCGCAAGCAGAACTTCCTGACAGAGGATAAGTTCCCTAACCTTGACCTCACTAAGGAATCTCCTTATTACTCTACATTTGGTATTCTTGGCATGACGGATGATGACATCTATGCACAGGCAGACTCTATTGTTAAGGCTCATGCCGTTAAGGGCTTGGCAACTCCATATCAGGCAGGTTTCTACTATCTGGATGCAAACTTGAAGTTCTTTGTAACCGACCAGCCTGGTGTCAGCTACTTGCCATTCATCCGCTCTAGCGAGATGGTATTGATTGAGGCTGAGGCAAATTATTTCTTGCATCATGAAGCAGAGGCTCAGGCAGCATTGGTTGAGTTGAATGCTACTTCTGGTCGTAACCCAGAATATACCTGCACCAAGACTGGCGAGGAGCTTCTTTCAGAGATTCAGGACTATCGTTGTCTTGAGCTTTGGGGTGAGGGCTTCGAGTGGAGCGACTTCAAGCGTTGGAACAAGGCTGTAGTTCGTAAGTCATTTGCTGATGGTGGTAATGCACATCAGTCTGTTGCCATCACTATCAAGCCAGAGGATGGCAACAAGTGGACATGGGATGTTCCTTTGAACGAGACCGACTACAATGCTGATGCAACTGCTCCAAAGATTAACTAATCAAATCTTTCGGAACAGTATCATATAAAAAAGGTGTATCCTTCTTGCCCAACAATTGAGCAAGGCGGGATACACCTTTTTCTTTTTATCTCCCTCACCCTCAAACATTTTTCCAAAATTCCTTGCATCTTTCAGAAGAAAAGCGTATCTTTGCAACAAAAAAGAAGATATGCCAACAATATTTATATTTTTTGGATTTAGATTTATGTTTTATTCAAATGACCATGAGCCAATTCATGTTCATGTCATTAAGGATGACACATTATGGAACAATATCGAATAAATAAAGTATGGGTGGACGATGCTCATGTCTGGGCAGAAACACAAAATGGGTGGAAGGCTAATTACCCTTTCTCCAGATGGAGTCGCCTTGCAAAAGCGACACAACAGCAGCGTAAAAACTTCATTTTAAGTCGATATGGGATTCATTGGCCTGATATTGACGAAGATTTGAGTTTTGAGGGGCTTTTTGTTGATGCAGGACTCTGCCCTCAAACAATTGCAGAGAATGCGATTTTTTACCAGGCATAATCTTTGCAGCACGAAAGTTGAATCATTAAAATAAGGAGGTAGAATATGGACAAAAAGAAAAATGAAAACTTCTTTCTGAAACTTATTAAGATTAAGAAGGAGATTCGTGATTGTGTACAAAATGGAGGAGACCTGAAAGATGTAGAGAAAAACTATGGTATCAGATTCTCTAAACCCCTATGAAATTGATGAGGAAGAGTCATTAGACTATACCTTCATCACTAAAGACGGAATAAAATATCATGCTTCATTTTATTCTGTAGAACCCTTATACCCGGAATTTGTAGATACTTATTCTTTTAGTATAGAACCCGAAGATAAGCGATCGCATCCTATGGATAGAAGAATCGCAATTACAATTGCAGAAATACTAAAACGTTTCTTTGCAATTAATACCAATGCGATGATTATGGTTTGTGATAGTACTGATGGTAAGGAATTTAAACGAAGAAAGCTTTTCGACAGATGGTTTGAACACTTTTCTGATGATTCGATATTAAAATATGATGCTTCTGCTCCTCTATCAGAATATCAGTTGTTTATTTCTTTGTACATCAGTAAGAATAATCCAAACAGAGAAAAGTTATTGTATGCTTTTTCAAAGTTAATGGAAAATGATCTTTATGGGTTAGGCATTTGAAAGCAAGCTTTCATTGCGCTCGCTGGCATAATCTGTGCAGCACGAATGTTGAATCATTAAAATAAGGAGGTAGAATATGGATTTATTTGATAGCAAAAGACAGGAAAGATTAGAGGCAGCAAGAAAGGCCTCTACTGCCAGTAAAGAAGCAGCAAGAAAATTTCTTATTGAGGCTGGAATATTGTTGCCAAACGGAGAAGTTGCACCACATTTGAGATAAAGGTATGGATAAGTCTTTATATTCTAGGCGATCTAATCTTGTGATCGGATTTCATGGTTGTGACCAATTAGAGGTATCAATCAGGATTTTCCTAACCCATAATATAATTAAGGTGTATCCTTCTTGCTCCTCATCGGGCATTCAGGATACACCTTTTTTCTTTTAATATATAGAGGATACTACATATCTTCCAATGATAAGCAGCCCAGACGAATTTCCAGTTTCTTTAATTCAGGATATACTTGGAGCATATAGTCCACCTTCTGTTTCAAGAGACTTTCGTCATAACGGAATTTGTCCTTTTTTACCTCATAGATGTCAATAATTCCATCTATTTCATTTATTGCAACGATATCTATCTCATTTCCTCCCTTTCTATCCCAAAACTGACCTATCTGGGTGTATTGTTGGCTTTCGCTCAGTTTCTGGCGGAAATAGCGTTCAAGCATAAAACCCTCTACCGTGGATATATCACGCATAATGATACGATGCAATTGATTCAATGCGCCACTCTCTATGAAATTCTGGTATTTATAGAAGAAGCGAAACCAGAAGATGAGAAAATTGTCACTCAGGATATATCTTACACTCTTGCTCTTTGGCTTGGAGAAGATCGGGACATGGCGTTCTATCAGATTGTAGTGAGATTTCAAACGTTCCAGATATCCACCCACTTCCTTGATTCCTGTCAAAGCCTCAATCTGTGCACGAGTTACCTCACCACAGGCGATACAAGAGAGTATGGAGAAATAATTGGCATAATCCGTACCAAATTCCTCTATCAAGATATTCTTTCCTTCGTTGATGAAAGGCGAGTTTTCTTCAGTCTGCATATTGAGCATTTTCTGAGAGGTTGTCTTTCCATTGCTCATGAAGAGATTGACATACCATGCAACCCCATTGCTCAGCGTATAGAGAGTAAGCAAGTCGCTTGCTGTATAGTTAGGATTGAAGTCATGTAAAATCTCTTTGAGCACATCTGTATCGAAAGCTCGTAGATTGATGATGCGATTGGCACGAGAGAACAATGGCTCTTTACTATCTTCAAAGATGCGGTGCATCAGTGAGTAGATAGAACCACTGATAATGAGATTCATCTTACTCTTACTTTTTGCCAAATCCCATTCTCTCTGCATCTCGCTAAAAATGGATGGATTGATACGTAGCCAATCCTGAAACTCGTCGATAACCAGTGTAAACGGATGGCTTTGGGAGATAAAGAGGAGTTGGCGAAACAGCTCGGCGAATGACGAATAATTGCCTAATGGCATATCTAATTTGCGTTCTGCCTCTTCCTTGAAATCTTGGCATAGCATATTTTCAGACTTTCTTGCCACAAAGAAATATAGAAGAGAACCTTCATGTCCACATCTTAGTGCTAACTCGGTTTTGCCGATACGGCGTCTTCCTACCAGTACCGTCATCTGTGCTTCTTGCTGGCTCTTTGTATAGATGTCAGCAAAGAGTGCCAGTTCTTTTGTTCTATCATAAAACTTCATATCTCATTTTTAATATTATTATCGTAACCGTCATTACCGTAATGACGATTACTATTCTGCACAAATGTACGATTTTCTATTGGATTATACAAAGATTAAGAACTTTATTTTGAATAGTTTAACAAAAAGGCAATTACCATCAGTATCGGGCATTCAGGATACACCTTTTTCCTTTTTTGCTTTTTCTTTTCTACTGCGGAAGACGCATTTTTCAAAATAAGTCGTCTCCTGTAATCTGTCTGTTGATCTTTCTTGCATACATATTATTATATAGGCCATGAGGGGTTGTGAGTGATGCGATTATGGAGCCCTCTGCGTGAATTAATGACCTGATTGAGCATCCAGGTGGTAGCACTTCCGCAGGCTATCAGTTTGATGTCGCTGCGGTATGACGCCCAGTCGTTCCAGAAATGTTTTCAAATTCTGATTTGCGGCTTTCTCTGAAATACTAACTTTCTGTCTTTAATTCTTTGTCTAGAACAAAGAGCATATAGAGGGGGATGTTGATGGTTTTCGAACTGTTGTTTCTCTCGTATGGCAAGAGACTGGTGCGAACCGACCATTTGGGGGAATATTTTTCCCGATATAGTTTCAAACTTTTGGCATTCATGGTTACTCCTGCCTTTGCTTCTAGTGGATATACATCTAAACCATCAGAAATAAGGAAGTCGACCTCTGCAGTGGCTGAGGAAGACCAATAATAATTGGTTTCCAGAGTTTCTGCAAAGTTCTGAAGTTCCTGACAGACATACTGTTCTGTCAACGCTCCCTTAAACTCTTCGAAGATTCTGCTTCCTTCTAATATTACTTTCGGCGAAATCTTGCTCATTGCCCTCAACAGACCTACATCCAGTAAGAATACCTTAAACGATTTGAGATCTGCATAGGCTGAAATCGGGATGTCGGGCTTGCTGACATTGTTGGTTCTGATGATTTCATCTGCATCAGAGAGCCACATGATGGCATCCTCATATTCCCGTGCTCTGGCTCCCTCTCTCACCAGTCCATAGACAAACTTCTTGTTTTCCTTCGCCAGTTGCGAAGGGATGCTGTTCCATACATAACGGATTTTCTCGACCATATTCTTTGGCGCATGCTTGGAGAAGTCTTTCTGGTAGGCTGCTATCAGTTCCTGCTGGATGCGGTTCACCTTGTTGTAGTCTTTGCTGTCCAGCCACTCTGTAACAACAGCTGGCATACCTCCTATTATCATGTATTTTTTCAGATAATCTGTAAGGCGAGCCTCGAATGCCCCCAGGTTTCTGTTTCCTTTATCGATATAGTCTACCAGCATGTTCTCTTCGTTTGCTATCAGGAACTCTTTAAAGGACATGGGATATAGATGCAGGAAATCAGTCTTTCCTACAGGGAAGGATGTGCCTTCGTGCAGGGCTATGCCTAGCAATGAGCCTGCGCAGCAGATAGCATACCCTGGTGCTTCTTCGCAGAAATACTTCAAAGAGGTGAGTGCTCTTGGCATTTCCTGTACTTCATCGAAGATAATAAGCGTTTCCTCGGGTATTATCATCTTACCATTATAGATGGAGAGCTGTTCTATAATGCGTTGTGGCGATAAGTCGCCGGCAAATATCTCTTCGAGTACATCACTCTGTTCGAAGTTGATGTAACATACGTCTTTGAAGTACTTGCGCCCAAATTCTTTCAGTAGCCAAGTCTTGCCAACCTGTCTTGCACCTTCCAATATCAGTGGCTTCCTACCGTGACTGTTTTTCCATTTTAACAATTGGGATATAAGGAGTCTTTCCATACGCCTAAAATTAAGTTTAGGCAAAGATACTAATAAACAGTGAGTTACGCAAGAAAAATCACATTTTCCTAAGGACTTTTAAGTATATTTATCACATTTTCCTAAGGACTTTTCTGTTAAATCATCACATTTTCCTAAGGACTTTTAGGGTAAATCCCACATTTTCCTAAGGAGTTTTGATTGGAAATCCCACTTTTTTCAAAATAAGTCGTCTCCAGTTACCTGTCTGTTGATTTTTCTTGCATACATATTATTATATAGACCATGTGGTGTGACAAATGTAGGAATGAGCGTTTTCGTTGTCTTCGTCACTTTCTTGAAAATCTTCAGACGATGTGCCAGATGGGCATCGTATGCCTTACTGATTTCATATTCTCCATTGCAAAATTTCATCTCGCAGATAGAGATAGATTTGTCCGAGCGGTCTATCAGCAGATCTATCTGTGTTCCTCGTTTCAGATCTTCGTCTGCCTCATCATCTGCCATAACTTTGGCGGTAGGTCGGTAAGACCATGAACAAGGGGTGTTGATGCAGCCGTCTATGCCTAAAGCTTTGATAATTTCATTGATATGGTGAAGGCATACGATTTCAAAGGCATGACCGCACCATGATTCATACTCTGCAGTGGTTTGCATCTTGACCCAATAGTTGTCGAGGAATGAACCTTTGTTGTGCATGAATTTGAAATAAAACAGGCAATAAGGATCTATCAGCTGATACATCATGTCTTTCTTCGACTTGCCGAAAGGAGTATAACTGCGGATGAAATCACATTGCTCAAGTTCTTTAAGTATCTGGCTGAACCTTCCGTTGTTAGCAAGTCCTGTAGCGTCCAGCAGGTCTTGTCGGGTCATTCCTTTGCCTTTGTTCTTTAGGGCTGTAACTATGGCAAGATGATTGTCGGCTTTCTTGAAGAGCGAACTGAACAGGCGGTCAAACTCTTCGGTGAGTTCGCCGCCACGTGTAAAGCAAAGTTGCTGGATATTCTGTGCCACACTTTTGTTGTTTTCGAAAAGAGACAGGTAATATGCTACACCGCCCATCGCCATATAGCACTCGATGATTTCCGGGCGTTCATAATAAAAACCCTGTGCTTTGAAATACTCTTCTACCTCATGCAGCTTGAAGGGAGATAACAGAATGTTGTGAGTGATGCGATTATGGAGCCCTCCGCGTGAATTAATAACCTGATTGAGCATCCAGGTGGTAGCACTTCCACAGGCTATCAGTTTGATGTCGCTTCGGTAGGATGCCCAGTCGTTCCAGAAATGTTCCAGGGCGCTGATGAAGTGGGAGGCATACGTGTCGAACCAAGGAAGTTCATCGAAGAAGATGATTTTTGTTCCTTCTGGCATCTTTTCCAATGCTTTTTGGAGAAGCCGGAATGCTTCCGGCCAATTAGCTGCATCTGTTTCTATGCCTAATTGGTCGTTAAGTGCAAAACTGAAACTCGCAAGCTGCTCCTTGGTTGTTACATTGTCTTTGCCTGTGATGCGGAATGTAAATCGGTTTTCGAACAGTTCTTTTACCAGAAAAGTCTTGCCTACACGTCGTCTGCCATAGATGGCTACAAATTCTGATTTGCGGCTTGAAATATAGTTTTCAAGCTTTTCAATCTCTTGTTCTCTGCCTATAATATTCTCCTTCATATTTATCTCATATTAGTGAAACCTGTCGCAAAGTTACA
>OIYG01001223.1_pt1 | contig 20157 bp, 22 predicted proteins | sample 1587861 | NCBI WGS metagenome assembly OIYG01 (sample SAMN03283272) | human gut metagenome | biome: human-associated habitat; material: feces | host: Homo sapiens | place: Peru | collected 2012 | reverse complement strand
ACTTAGAAAATTTTTGCGAATGCAATGAGCATTTAATTTTCTTGTTATTCAGAATCTGATTAAATAAAAAAACAGACTTCAAAACACTCAATAAGAAGAGGAACATGACCAATTATGCAACAAAAAAAACGACTCCTTTCGGAGTCGTTTTCTCAAACTTTTGAACGAGATGTGAATTACATCATACCGCCCATTCCGCCCATGCCAGCCATTGCTGACATATCTGGAGCGGCTGCTTTTTCTTCAGGAATATCTACAACTGCAGCTTCTGTTGTCAACAACATTGAGCCTACAGATGCAGCATTTACCAATGCTGAACGTGTAACCTTAGCAGGGTCAACAATACCTGCTTGGAACATATCAACATATTTGCTGTTCAAAGCATCATAACCGTAAGCACCGTCTTTTTCAAGAACACAATCAACAACTACATCTGCTTTTGCACCTGCGTTGCGTGAAATTGCTCTCAAAGGTACGTCCAATGCTGCTGTCAAAATCTTGTAACCGACTTTTTCATCATCTGAGTCAAAGTCTAAAGTTTCAAGTTTTTTGTTTAATTCTTGTTGAACTCTCAACAAGGCAACGCCACCACCCGGAACGATACCTTCTTCATTGGCTGCTCTTGTAGCATTCAAAGCATCTTCAATTCTCAATTTTCTTTCTTTCAATTCAACTTCAGATGCTGCACCAACTTCAATCAAAGCAACTCCGCCTGATAGTTTTGCAACTCTTTCTTGCAATTTTTCTTTATCGTATTCAGAATCAGAGCTTTCGATTTGTTTTCTGATAAGTCTAACTCTTTCGGCAACTGCTTCTTTAGTTTCGTCACCAACTACGATAGTTGTTTCATCTTTGCTTACAGTTACACGTTTTGCTTTACCAAGCATTTGAGTTGTAACGTTTTCCAACTTGATACCAAGTTCTTCGGTGAACATTTCGCCACCTGTCAAGATTGCGATATCTTCAAGCATTGCTTTTCTTCTGTCACCAAAGCCCGGAGCCTTAACTGCAACTGCTCTTAAAACTTTTCTCATTGTGTTTACAACCAAAGTTGCAAGCGCTTCACCTTCAATATCTTCAGCGATTAACAACAAGGATTTACCGTCACGGGCAACTTGTTCCAACAACGGAACCAAATCAGAAATCAAGTTGATTTTCTTGTTGCAACAGAATACATAAGCATCTTCCAAAACTGCTTCCATTCTTTCAGGGTCAGTTACGAAGTATGGTGAAATGTAACCTTTGTCAAATTGCATACCTTCAACAACTTTCAAGTTAGTACCGAAAGATTTTGATTCTTCAACAGTAATAACGCCATCGTGACCGACTTTTTCCATTGCTTCGGCAATCAAATTACCGATTTCTTTGTTGTTACCTGCTGAAATTGCCGCAACTTGTGCAATTTCTTCTTTTGTATTAACAGGTCTTGACATAGATTTAATTTTTTCAACTGCACATTCAACAGCCTTGTCAATACCACGTTTCATAGACATTGGGTTTGCACCTGCAGTCAAGTTTTTCAAACCTTCACGAACAATAGCCTGAGCCAAAACTGAAGCTGTTGTTGTACCGTCACCGGCTACATCATTTGTTTTTGAAGAAACTTCTTTCAACAACTGAGCACCTGAATTTTCCAACGGGTCTTTCAATTCAATTTCTTTTGCAATGGTTACACCATCGTTAACGATTTGCGGAGCACCAAATTTCTTTGATAGAATTACGTTTCTACCTTTTGGTCCAAGTGTAACTTTTACAGCATCAGCAACTGCATCAATACCTTTTAGCAAGGTTTTTCTTGCTTCTTCGTCAAATACAATACGTTTTGCCATTTTATTTTCTCCTTTTTAAATCTCTTAATTTGAATAAATCTAAAATACACAAAATTATTCAATAATAGCCAAAGCATCTTTTATTGATAAGATTTTGTATTCGGTACCGTCCATTTTAACGTCTGTACCTGCATATTTAGCATAAAGAATAACATCGCCAACTTTAACGTCCATAGGTTCTCTTTCGCCTTTGTCGTTCAATTTGCCCAAACCAACGGCAACAACTTCACCTCTTTGAGGTTTTTCTTTTGCACTATCAGGAATAAAAATTCCGCCTGAAGTTTGTTCGGTTTCTTCTATAACTTTAATAACAACTCTTTCGCCTAAAGGTTTAATCATGATGTCCTCTCCTTTTCTTTCTATCTTTTAGATTACTATCTACATTATATTTATATAACGGAAATCGAAAATTTATTAAAAAGTTAAGGAAAAATTAATGTTTTAACAATTTGAAAACCTAAAACCAGAGCATACACGCACAACCGTTTGTCAATAATCAATTTTTCCGTTGCGAAGCAAATAAGAAGCCTTACCCCAACCATGCGGATCGTCTTCCGTAGTCGCCGTACGGCTATCACCACGAGGAATCAAGCCGTCCGAAGTTATATAAAAATCAAAAATATCATAACCTACTCTATTTGGAAGTTTCGTACCGTTTGTATCCACTCGCAAACGCACACAACCTATATTTTCCTTGAGTTCGACTTTGCTTGTACAAGTCGCACTGAAACAATTAATATTTATTGAGGCTCCGTTTGCCATAACCAAAATATTCATATTTTCGGGAGCTGAAATTTTCGTACCGTTCAAAGATACCCAACGCTCAGGCCAACAAATCTTTGCAGCCTGTCCCTTTTTGCAAAAAGACGAACCTGCGGAATAACTTTTCAACAGCATCAAAAATTCGTCCTCATCTTTGGCAACGCTGACAATTGACCCGTAATCATTTTCAATCCCTTTCAAAATCTCATTTAACCTTGAATAAGTCACCTTAAACGCCGTTTCCAATTCCGTTTTTTGAATTTTCGCATTCAAGGCAGGAATTGACATTGCCGCCACTACACCAATAATACCCAAAGTTATCAACACTTCCGCCAACGTAAAACCAAAACTTTTCTTCATAATACTACCTTTCTTACCATTGAGAAATCTCAATGAAATTATAATCATAGTATTGCATAATCTCAATAAATGCAATATCATGAATTAGGAAAATTTATAAAACTTAAAAGATTAAACACGGGATTATCACTAAACAAATTCGCATTGGAAACCGAAATCGACCCTGCAATCCTTTGCCGTATCGAGAATTTGAAACAGGGAATAAAAATCAGCAGCATTGAAAAAATCTCGGCATATTTTAAACAAACTCCGTCAGAATTTTTGCACGAGTTTGAAAACTTCACCAAATAAACCAGATTTAAACTTCAGTTTTACCTACTTTTTTCCAAATTGAAGCAGAGCCGTCAAAATTCGGATTTACGGGCTTGAAACCGACAAATCGCAAAATTTTTGGGATTAGCAAAACATCTTCAATCTGAATACCGTCCATTTCTCCGTTTACAAAAATACCGTTCGGAGCGAGTTTTTCCCAAATACCCCTAAACATATCCGTCAAAACTATTGCCTTATCTCTTCGTCTAGGGAGATGATTAACCAAATGATAGGTTGCATTTCTGAAAAACAACACATCAACTTGTTTGGGGGCATCTAATTTGTCCAATTCCCTAATATCACCCTCAATAAAATGACAATTAGTGATTTTACCCTCTTTCAATTTAAAATAACGACTTCGCCTGCCGACATTCGAATTTTTATCAGTGAAAAACCTTTTTAAATCATGAAAAAGTCTGTAAAAAGTTCCGCCAAGAGGCTCGAACGTGTCATCAAACATCTTTTTATATTTTTTTTGCTGAGAAGTCAAATTTTTAGGATTATCAAAGACCAAATAAGCATCTCTCAAAAACGAGTCACGTTCAAATTCATGCACAGAAGTTTGCATTAAAACTTTTCCGCTTTTTGCCGTCTCAATAGCCTTTGGACTAAGGTCAAACCCGATAATATTAATTTTATTTTTCAAATTTCTAAACAACATACTGAGCGAAAACGCCTCTTCCCCCGTCGAACAACCACCAACCAAAATATTTATTTCTTTTTTGTTACCAAAATTGCAGGCAATATATCGCTTTAACTGTTCCAAAGTCACAGGCTCTCTAAAAAAAGCCGTCTGATGAACCAAATACAAAAGCCCTTTTTTCTCAAACTTTTCAGCAATGGTATGCCCCGCAAAAGCGGGTGTTTTTTGATAATTATTGTTAGAATTTGGGGTAATCGGACTAATTAGCATGGCATTACTAAAACTCGTGAAGAAAAAATTTTGCTATGGTAAATTATGCGGCACCTGAAACTTCGTTTCAGGTGCCGCATTAAAAAAACTTACTTAAAAATCTTTACAAAGAATGACGTTCGACAACTTTGTCAATCAATCCGTATTCTTTTGCCTCATAAGCTGACAAATAGTGATCACGTTCACAATCTTCTTTAACCTTGTCAAAATCTTGACCTGAATTTTCTGCCATAATACCGATTAACATGTCCTTCATTCTGCGAATTTCTTTAGCCTCTAATTCAATATCAGTTGCCTGACCTTTCGCACCGCCCAAAGGTTGGTGAATCATAATTCTTGCACTTGGCAAAGCCATTCTCTTACCCTTTGTACCTGCTGATAACAAGAACGCACCCATAGATGCCGCTTCACCTAAACAAATTGTTGATACATCTGATTTAATCAGGTTCATAGTATCGTAAATCGCCATGCCTGCAGTAATTACACCACCCGGACTATTGATATACAACATAATATCCTTTTCAGAGTTTTCACTATCAAGCAACAAAAGCTGTGCCACAACCGAATTTGCCACATCATCGTCAATTTCTGTTCCCAAAAAAATTATTCTTTCTCTCAATAATCTTGAAAAAATATCAAATGAACGTTCACCACGAGATGAAGCCTCAATAACCGTAGGCACATAGCCCATAATTTTCATATATGTTTCTTGATCCATTTTCGCTCTCCTTTTGTTGGTTCAATATTATAATAAATAAAATATTTTATCAATCATCCGTAATAGGGAGTTTTATTACAAACTCCGCTCCCTTACCTTTTTCGCTGTTAACCTCAATTTCGCCCCCATGAAGTTTGACAAATTCCTTCGATATCGCAAGCCCAAGCCCCGTTGAGATTTCGTTTTTGACTAAAGAATTTTCAACCTGATAAAACTTCTCAAAAATCTTCTTATGATACTCCTTCGCAATCCCGATACCTTCATCTTTTACACGAATTTCAACACAGTCAAACAATTCCTCAGCAGAAATTCGCACCACAGAATTTTCGGGAGAAAACTTAACCGCATTACCGATAATATTAAATAAAACCTGTTGAAGTTTGACATAATCCCCACGCAAACTCAATATCTTAACGGTATTCTCGAACCGCACCTTCTTTTTATTCGCTATCGGTTGCAAAATATTACAAACCTCTTTGACCAAAATTCGCAAATTAACATCGGTAACATTCAATTTCACCGTATGGGATTCAATTTTTGCAATATCCAAAACCTCGTTTATCATACCCAGCAAGCGAATCCCCGAAACCCTGATATCCTCAACGTATTCCTTCTGTTTAGAAGTTAATTCGCCAAACAAATTATTCGCCAAAGTTTCCGACATACAAATAATTGAATTAAGCGGTGTTCTCAAATCGTGCGAAACATTTGCGATAAACTCGTTTTGAAGCTTTTTATTCTCTTGGATTTTCTGATTTTCTTTCTTGATATTTTCAAAATCACTATAAGATTTTTTTAAGCCCTTTTCCATTGATTGAACCTGCATTGAAACGATTTTTGACAACTCAATTTCTTTAACGCTTTCCGTCAAAACATTTGAATAAGTTTCAAAAACAAGAGCCTCTTCACTTGTAAATTCAGGAGTTTCCCTAATTACGCAAAATATCCCGAAGACAACACCTTTAACAAGCAACCTTTGAGCCAAAAGTTCATCATTTGTTCCCAAGATATTTTTTACAAGCTCCGAAACCTCAGGAAATTTCGTATCGTACAAATTTTGGGTGACATCATCATTAAGCGGATAAGTTTTAGAAAATTCACCGCCCAAGCCTTGTTCAAAGTTCAACGAATTTGGAACCAAGTAAAAAATTCCACACTTGTCAAAATTAACAACATTTTTTAACAACAAAAACAGGTCTGAAATCTTTTCACAGCCTTTATTTTCCGACTTGTAAAACTCATTGATATTTTGCAGTGCTTTTTGAAACATTTACACCTCTTTATAGCCGATATAAGGAAGATTTCTGCAATACCCCGCATCGTCTAAGCCGTATCCGACAACAAATTTATTATCAATATCAAACCCCCAAAAATCAGGCTGAATATTGGATTTTCGCATTTCTCTTTTATTCAAAAGTGAGCAAAATTTAACGGTTTTCGGGCTGAATTTTTCCTTCAAAAGGCCTATCAAATATTCGGCAGTTAAACCCGTATCAATAATATCCTCAACGATTAAAATATTTTTCCCGCTCAAATCAGGCAATTTTGAATCAATAGTTTTGACAATTCCTGACGATTTTTGACCGTTTCCGTAACTTGAAAGTCGCAAAAATTCCATCAAAACAGGCATTGTCAAATACTTTGCCAAATCCGTCATAAACATGACCGCACCCTTCAAAACACAGACAATAACAACCTCTTCGCCATTATAAAAATCATTTATTTCACCCGCCAAAGATTTAATCCTCGTTTGCAGTTGTTCTTCCGAAAATAATACCTTCAAATTGTCTGTCGTTGCTGCCATTTTATTGCTCCTTCTTATAAAACTTCATTCTGTGAGTCGGGCGACCGACTACTTTTATTTTATCACTAATTCCCAAATTAATCGCCCACAAAACTTCTTTGTCATTTGTCAAAAACAACAACAAATCCTTTTGGTAATTAGGAATTTTCCTTGAGTTCAAATATTTCTTTAATTTTTGCGAACCTTTCAGACCGTATGGGCAAATATAGTCACCGTCTTGGCGAGTTCGGATTTCAAAATTTATAGAAAATTTACTCAAATCAACATACGCCACACTCTCATCAGACGGCGGGAATTTTTTCACCTCTTTTTCAAATTTTTCAAGTTCAAAAACATATCCGTTATTTTCAAAAATTCCCTCACGCAAAATGTGAAATTGCGGCATATTTTCAGATTTTTTTGTGATAATTTCAAAATAATTACAATTTACAAATACCCATAAATTACTTGTGAGAGAACAGGTTTTACCAGATTTCAATTCAGAATTTTCGCTCAAAAATTCCAAAACATTTAGAATTTTTGTTTTATCATATTCCAACCCGTAATCCTGAAAAATTTTGTAAATAATTCGTTTTTGCATGGCAACGGATTGTGCAAAAAACTTGCGAGTTTTAATTCTATTTCCATCCGTAATTTTTGACAAAACAATCACCATATACTCGTCCAGCAGCTGAGTTTCCTCTTTTGCGATATCGGACAACGAATTTATTTTATCAATCGCATTTGGATTAACAGTCAAAATTTCAGGTATAATTTTTACCCTAATATAGTTTCTTTTATACTTTGTATCAGAATTTGAACTGTCAAAATTCGGACAAAGTGAATTATTTTTGCAATAAGTTTCAATCAAATCTCTTGATACCGTCAACAACGGACGATAATAAATTCCCCTGTGCGGGGCAATTCCTTGCAAGCCCGTAATGCCCGTCCCCGTACAAATTCGATAAATCAAAGTTTCGGCATTATCGTTTTTATTATGAGCCGTAAAAACTATTTTACTATCAAATTTTTCACTGCATTTTTCAAAAAATTTATATCTTGCTTCTCGAGCAGCCGTTTCGGTTTTCGGAATATCTGAAGATAAATTTTCACTATAAAATTCTACCCCGATTTTTTGACAAAAATCACGACAATTTATCTCTTCGTTATCGCTTTCTGCCCCTCGCCATTTGTGATTGAGGTGAAGTGCAACAATTTTATTTGTTTGAGCAACTTTTTTCAAAGCATCCAACAAACACATAGAATCAAAACCACCTGAAAAAGCGACAAGATACGTTTGCGACTTATTGTTTAATTCGTATTTTTCCAAAAAAGATTTAATTGTCGCTTTGATATTTTCCATAATAAATTAAGCGGTTTTAAGATGTTTTTTTATGCCTTCTCTAATTTCGACAACGTCAGTTCCAAGTTGTTCAAGAGCCTGCATAGCAAGTGATTCGGGTTCTGTCGTAATCGCCCATAACAAATCCGAGGATTCGATTTTAACTTTATTTTCTTTTTTGGCATGTTCCCAAGCCGTTTCAAGAACTCTTTTGGCACGTTTTGTAAAGACAATTTCATTCTCGCAATACTCGTTTCCGCCCCCGATAATTTGCTCAACAACAATACGGGCATCTCGAATATTTATTTCTAATTCCTTCAAAACAATCGCACCCAAACCCGTTGCCTCACCAATAATTCCGAGCAAAAACATTTCCGTTCCGACAACACCACGACCTATTCTGCGAGCTTCTTGTTTCGCAAGTCGAAGAATGGTAAGGGTTTCAGGCATTTGTTTTTCAATCGGCTTGATAATTCCGTGAGCCAAATCATCATCATTAATATTCAGACTCTTTAAAATATCATAAGCAACACCTTTTTTCGCCTTCAACAAGCCCAAAATCATGTGTTCGGGCAAAACATCAGACGAACCTAATTCCTTTGCCGTTTGCAATGCCAAACTCATCGCATCGGATGCAACAGGCGTAAAAACAACCTGCCTACCGTCATATTCGGATTCTCGAGATTTAATACCCTCTAAATTTTGTTCAAAAGAATCTTTTGTAACACCGAAATTTCTAAGAATATTCAACAATTCAGGCTCACCGCTTTCCAAAACTGAAGATAAAATTTGTTCAGTTCCAAGCATTTCATGCCCTGATACCGCCAATTTTGTGGCTGCACTTTTCAAAATTTTTGAGGCCTGCGGACTTTCAAACAACATATCCGTTTCGTGAGCCGGATTTACTTCAGGTTCTTTGTTTTCACCGAGTTCAGGGTGCAAGTCTTTTTTTACCTTGCGTTGAACAAGCTTTTCAATTAACGGTTTGGATTTGGCGATATCGAAGCCCAAATTTTCAAGATATTGCGGAATTTTAGACTGTTTATCACTAATTGCCGCAAGTACCAAATGCTCGTAGTGAACGGTTGAATTTCCGGACTTGTCAATCAAATCCATTGTTGAGGTCAATATTCGTTTGAAAGCTTCACTGAATGGGATTGATGAAGTCATATCGGCTTCTTCAATATTCAAACTCAAGTAAATTTCTTCCGCCAAACGTTCATAAGTAATGTTATACGTTTTGAAGATTTTGGCACAAAATCCTTTCGTTTCCTTAATCAAAGCCAACAACAAATGTTCCGCCAACACCTTGTCGGAATGGTCATAAATTGCGATATTTTGAGCTTCGACAATTACATTAATCGCTTTTTCGGTAAATTTTTCAAACAAAATATCCGTCCTTATTATTCGTCAATTTCTTCTTCTGCCAAGCTTTCGATGTATTCTTGTACTTTTTCAAATTCGTCGTCATCATCAATAGTTTCAAAGAATACTTCGTCACTGTCACCGTTTTCAACCATACGCATCAAAACTAATTCGGTTTCTTCTTCGTCAGCACCTTCTTCTGCCAACACTGCGTATTGTTTACCTTCAACTTCAACGATATCGTAAAGTTCGCATTTAATTACGTTACCGTCTTCATCTGTAATTTCAATAATATCATTTTCTTCTACCATTGTTTTTCTCCTTAATTTTTGTGTGCAAGGTACTGTTCAAGTATAATACAAGCACTTTCAATATCAACTAAACCTTTGTCTTTTCTAAAGTCTATTTTTTTCTGCCTCAAATTCTCTTCCGCAGTGTTTGAAGTCAATCTTTCGTCCTCAAAAATAACTTCATAACCTTGAATTTTTGCGGCAAAATTTTCACAATTTTCCGCCTGAAAACCCTTTGTACCGTCCATATTTAGCGGTAAACCCACTACAATTTTTTGTACATTATTTTCTTTTGCAATTTTATAAATTGAAGAAAGAGCCTCTTCATCTGGTTCTCTCGAAATATAAGAGTGTCCGTTGGCAAGTATTAATAAGTAGTCGCTCAAAGCGATTCCGATGCGTTTTGTACCTATATCAAGAGCCATTACCTTATACATTGCACACCCACTTTTCTTCAATATATTTGATTTTATCGTTTATTTCTTCGTGAGTCAAGCCGTATAATTCAATATTTTTATCGTATTTAACCACCATTAAATACTCATAAATACTGCGTTTCAAGATTTCTTTGTACAATTCTGATTTAGCCTCAGGCGAATTTGCCAACCCGTAAACCAAAACCGCCTCATCGTCCTTACCGATAGCGTGTTTTAAGTATGCGGACATCAAAATTTTCTTTGTCCAAGATTTGTCTTCCTCGTCATCAAAAACGAGAGTTACATGTTCTTCCACCAATTCGTCCAAATTTGTCGAAGTTTTCAACTTTTTCAACACGTCAACAAATTCATTACTGTAATTTGCATCAAAGAACCAATGAGAAGAAATTTTCAACTCTTCAAGCATTGAAACAATATCTTTGCCAACAGTTTGTTTTTTCAGATTTTCAGCCAAAATTTCTTCAATCGAACGGTCGTCAAAATCCACGTCAATCAACAGATTTCTCCAACAAACGTATTCATAAGGAAATTTCCAAATGTTATGATTATTTTTAATTGTCGTCATTTCAGCATTATGCAAAATTGTTTTAAAAGCCTCAGGCGAAATATTGACAGTCTTTTCATCCTTCAAAAATCTTTCCAAAATCTTGCTACATTCAAATTTTGAGATTTCAAAGAATCCGAAACAATCCCTCAAACCTTTGTCAATATTAGCAACAACAGAAACAAACCTGATTTTATCTTCAGACGTAATCCTTGTGAAAATCATAGCAACATCGCCATGTCCGTCAGGATAAGTCACATAAAATTTGTACGGCTTACTGTCTGACAAAACTTTTTTATAAAATTCTTTAGTATTATCAATTCTCATACCTGAAATTTTTATTGTCGATAAACTTTTTTTGACAGCCTGTAAAAGTTCACCTGTCACATAATTTTTAATCTCTTCCAATACATGCAAAGCAAGTTGAGATTTTGTTCCTGCAAGAAGCCTCAAGGCCTCTAACCCTTCAGGGCTGTCAGGATCTGATACAAAGACGGGAATTAAAATATTCGCCAAAGAATCCGAATCAAAATCGTCATTCAATGAATTTAACAAGGTTATTTTGTCCTGAACCCTGATTGTTGCCATAAAATCAAGAAAATCTATCTGAACTTCGGGATTTATTACGGCAGTATTCAAAAGATGTTTTGTATTCTCATCAAGAAGCATTTTTGCATCGTCTTCCAAATAATCTTCACAAGTCTGATACGACCAATCTGAATCCAATTCTCGCAACAAATTCAGAATGGTAATTTTAACCTCAGATTGAAGATTTTGGTTTTTCAACGTTGCCCACAACTTAGCAATGAACTCTTCTTTCGGAACGTAATGTTCCAACATAAAGCAAATTACGGGAATTTTTTCAGGCTTTGCGTTAACAAGCTCTTTAAACAAAATTTTAGAGATAACCTCTTTATTTTCCTGAGCCTCAAGCATATCAAAATCCGCCAAACAATTTTGAATATCGTTGACAGAATTAATTTTACTTAACAATTCGTTAATCGCAATTTTTACCTCAAAAGGATTTAACTGTCTGAAATTAGCACTTGTCATCAGAATACTATCTTGCCTTTCCCCAAAACGCATCAAGAATATGTTGAGCTTCAGCAGACGGCATTCTGTCCTGTAAAATCAAATATTGAACGGCAATCATTGCACACTCTGAGCAAATATTTACCCCCGGACCTTTCACCATTTTGATAACCTGAGTATTAGGTCTTCCGCAAAAACTGCAATATACAAGGTCTTGCGCATTATTACCTTCTTCTTGTTGGTATTTTTCATCAGCAAGTGATTTTTTCTTTGCTCCGAGGCTGACTACTTTTTCGTCTGACATATAAATTCTCCTTTTACAAGTTTATTGTAACTTAAATTTATGAAATTTGCCATATTTTTATTATTAAATTATAATTAGTTTAACATCAACTTAACATTAATTAAAGAGAGGGTTAAATGAAGAAAGTAATTTCAATCGCAAGCATTCTGTTTGTTGCAGTAATTTCAACGGCATGTATTAACAATTTGGCGGTACAGGATTTAAACAACAAGGCTAAAGCTTACGCAGAAAAAGGAGATTACACGCAAGCCATTGAACGTCTAAAATCAGGAATTGACTTAGACCCTTCAATATTTGAAACTCATTACAACCTCGCAGTCGTTTATACTCAAGCAGAAGATTATATCAATGCAATCAACGAGTACAAAACAGTTATCAAAATAAAACCTGATTATGCCGATTCTTATTACGCTTTAGGCACGGCAGAAAATAATTTGGCAATTGAAATCAAAAAAGGTCACGTCAGAATGAACGACAACGGCACATTAGAACCCGCTCAAATTTCAGACAACGAAGAAACCTCAGAATTGACAGAGGCTGAAAACTCTTTAATTAACGAACTTTACGAATCCGCAATCGAAAATTACAAAAAATATCTTGAATTAAAACCAAAAGCAGAAGACAAAAAAGAAGTAAAAGAAGACATCGCAAGAATTAGCGGTTACCTAAACCCTGAACAAAACGGAGATCAACCGACAGAATAATGCTTATCTTGAACGCTCCGAACCCGATTGCCTTCAATTTGTTTAATATTCCAATTTATTGGTACGGAATTTTTATGGCAAGTGCGATATTTGTCGCAATCCTTCTTGCTAACTTGTTTTTCAATAAAACAAACCCTGAAATTTCTAAAGACAAAATTATTGAATATTCACCATATATAATATTTTCGGGAATATTTGGAGCAAGATTGTACTATTGTCTGCTAAATTTGCATTATTACCTGTTAAGACCTTTGGAAATTTTTAACGTGCGACAAGGTGGCTTATCCATACACGGAGCGATATTAGGCGGAATTTTGTGTCTAGTTTGTCTTTCTAAACATACAAAAACACCGTTCTTCAAATACCTTGATGCAATTTCTACAACAACAATTTTAGGACAAGCAATAGGACGTTGGGGTAACTATTTCAATTCTGAAGCCTACGGCTTACCCGTAAAATCTCAAACTTGGGGACTATTTATCCCAGAAAGCCAACGATTGAAAGAGTTTGCGGATATCAGCCTCTATCACCCGACTTTTTTATACGAAAGCCTTTTGGATTTGGCAGGCTTCGGAATTTTGACCTTCCTTTACTTCAAATTCCACAAAATAAACGGTTTCACTTTCTTTGCCTACCTGACAATTTATTCAATAATAAGATTTTTCATCGAACAAATCCGTGTTGACAGTGCCTTGAATATCGGAAGTATCCCAATCGCAATAATAATGTCAATTACACTGTTTTTAATCGGTATTTTGGGACTAGGCTCTCTAACAAGTCAATATCTGCACAACAGAAAATAATGTTACAAAAACTTCACATTTTAGCCGTTTGTGAAATTTCACTATTTCAAATGTTTTTATATAAGAGTGAAGTTTAATAAGGAGATTTAAAAATGCCTGAGATTAGTTTTTGTTTATTTGATATGAAATATTTGTTTAAATTATTTCCAAAGAAAAACGAAGAATTGAACGAAAATTTGAAAGATTTTGAAAATAAATTTGAAGGCGAAATGGCTGAAAATCGGGCTCGGTTGTTTGAAGATTACACCTACAACGGAGAATTTCAACAAGCATAAAGTTTTGTCGCCCGATTGCTTCGCAATCGGGCGACTTTAGATTTTTTAATTAAACTTTTTGAAAGACGAAAATATATTCGTGAGTAAAGATACTAAAACCACCTGCTAATGCACGATATCGCCACAAGTTAGCGGTTCTGCCTTTGCCACGTTCGTTACCTTGAATATCTTTTACGATTGTTGATTTCAGTTTGAAACCGAGTTTACGCATTCTGTCCATACATTCAAACCCGAGCGGTTGAACTTCGGAATTTTTGTAACTGTCACCGATAATCAAACAGGCAAATCTGCCTTTTTCAAGCAAATCATAGCCGTTTTTCGCAACTTTTTCAAACAGGTCATAAAATTCTTCCGTTGAGGCACAATTAGACAAATCTTCTTTTCTGTCCGAAAACTTGATAATATCGTCGTAAGGCGGGTGAAGCATTAAAAATTGTGCTTTTTCTTCGCCCATAATTTCCAAACGCCCTTTAACCTTGTCAACCGCAACCTCTGAGGCTGAATCCGCACAGATTATATTCACATCGGTTACGAGTTGTTTTGGAGTGAATTTTTCGGAAACAATTTCGGCAAGCTCGGGTTTCAATTCAACACCGATACAACGGCGATTCATATTTATTGCTTCAATACCAGAAGTTCCCGAACCGAAAAACAAGTCTAATACTACATCATTTTTCTTTGTGTAGCGTTCATACATTTGTTGTGCAATTTGCGGAATATAATTTCCGTGATATTCGTTAGAATGCCCGTGAGCCTTTAACCTTGTAGGGAATTGCCACAAAGTACCCGTCAAAATGTGTGCGTAATCCTTCCATTTTTTAAGGTTAATATCGCTGTATTTCGTGGTTTTCACGTCAGGTTTTTGAACAACCTGCAAGTCTGCACGCTTTTTAGGTTTAACTTTTAAATTTGATAAAACTTTTACTGCCAAAATTTCCTCCGCCAATCGCAAACATAAATTTGCTTTTTACAATTTTTATACAAATCTATCGTATAAAATTGTTTCAAATTTGTAATCAAACGTTTAGATGATTTTGTGTTTGATGTAGATTGAAACTAGGATTTATGGGAAGAATTAAACAATTATCAAAACATTTAATAAACCAAATTGCGGCAGGCGAAGTTATTGAAAGACCGGCATCCGTAGTAAAAGAATTAACCGAAAATTCAATAGATGCGGGAGCAACGAGAGTAAGTGTCGAAATTTCAAATGAATGCCGTGACATCAGGGTGGCCGACAACGGGTGCGGGATTTACCCCGATGATATTTTGTTGGCATTTTCAAAGCATGCCACAAGTAAAATTACGGAAGATGAAGACCTTTTTGACATCAAAACGCTTGGATTTCGTGGGGAAGCTCTTGCCAGTATAATTTCAATCTCAAAACTTACTTGCACGACAAGAACAAAAGATTTTGACACGGGAACTAAGGTAAAATGCGAAAATTCTGAGGTTACACAGGTGGAAACAGGCTGTGCAGTCGGAACAATTATGGACGTAAAGGATTTGTTTTACAACGTTCCTGTCAGATTGAAATTCTTGAAAAATCAAAATACCGAATTTTCTTATATTCAAGAAATCGTCCAATCTATTGCCTTGTCACACCCTGAGGTTTCCATTGAACTCAAAAAATATGGCAAAACCGTTCTTAAAACAACTGGTCAAAACAACCTTACCCAAACGATTAAAGAGGTTTTCTCGTCAGACGTTACAAACAATTTAAAAGAAGTTTGCAAAACCGATATCATTTCGGGCTTGAAGATTTACGGCTTTGTCAGCACACCGAATTTCACACGCTCAAGCAAGAAAAATTACCACATTTATATAAATTCAAGAACCGTGAAATGTCCAATTTTCCAAAAATCAATAGATATGGTATATAAACACTTAACGGCAAGCAACAAATACCCATTTGTCGTCCTTAATTTAGAAATTCCGCCACACGATGTCGATGTGAATGTTCACCCGACCAAAAAAGAAGTTCGCTACAAAAATCCGAACCAAATCTTTAATTTTATTTATAGTGCAGTGGAAGCAGGACTTGCAAATCACGTTGAAAAACAACAACCGCAACAAAGTTTTTATTCTGCCCTAGCGGAAGAAGATGAACAGCAAAGTGTTGTAAAACCGCTATACTCTTCTCCTGCAAGCAGGTTTGAAGATAATAACGAGTTTTATGTGGATAAAAACACCGATACAATGTATGTTTCCGAGGATAAATTTCAAACCTTTGAAACTCCGCAACAACCGCAAGTAACGCAAAATACGATATTTACACAGGTTCAACAAACAACGCCGGAACCAACAGACAATATTATCGGGCAATATCACGACACTTACATTTTGATTGACACGGAAGAGGGATTGGAAATCGTTGACCAACACATTGCAGAGGAACGCTATATTTATGAAAAACTCAAATCCGAGAAAAATATAATTTCGCAAATGCTTTTTGTATCCGATGTTATTACACTTTCGGCAGAAGATGCGGCAATTATTAAAGAAAACTTGGGAAAATTTGAAAAATTCGGCTACGGCTTGGACTTTTTAGATGAAACTAACGTAATTTTCCGAAAAGTTCCGCAATTACTTGCAAAAGTCAATCCAAAAGACATTATTGCAGACATTTTGCAAAATATTGAAGGCGATATCGACAATTTGGAAGAGAAAATTCTGATAACAACCTCTTGCAAAGCCGCTGTCAAAGCCAATACAAAACTTTCAATTTGGCAAATGCAAGATATTATTAAGAAATGGCGAACCACAAAAATGCCATACACTTGCCCACACGGCAGACCAATTTCTAAAATAATTCCACACAAAGAACTTGCAGGATTTTTTCAAAGAAGCAAATAATAACAAATATTAAATTTGTTATATAAGTTTGATATAAGATTATTGACAAAATTCAAAACAATTACTACAATGATAACAGGAGTGTGTAGTATGGATATTAAAGCGAAACAGGACTTAATCACAAGAAATTACAACCACATTTATGCTCACGAAATGGCTCACAAGAATGCGGGCGGAAGCTTTGCCGGCGGTATCACGATTGAGCGAAATTCTGACGGAATACCTGTTTCGGGTCATGTTCCGATAAAAATGCCTGTGCTAGACAGAAGAAATCCGCAAGCAACAATAGACCACGCAGACACGGTAATCAGAGCCGCACTTGCTCCGTTTGACCCGTCAGGTCAGGATTTTAGAGTCGCAAACCAAGCTTCTCAAATAAAAATGCAGGCTCTTGCGTTCAAATCAAAACATCAAGGCAATAAATTAGACGTTAATGCGTAAATTTCATTATTCACTCCATTAGTTACATATATTACGAAATATTCAAATATGTGTAATGTTTGATTTTTTGTATATAATGTAATTATAGAAATAAAATAGGAGGTATAATGGAAAATATCATATCAGGCAGTATGCCAAATAACGGGCCGCATGTAAACCCTACCTGCATTAAAGTTGTAGGTGTAGGCGGCGGTGGCGGAAATGCCGTTAACAGAATGATGAACGCTAAACTTGCAGGCGTTGAATTTTGGCTTATGAACACTGACTTACAAGTTCTAAGCTGCAGCAGTATTCAAAATAAAATTCAGCTCGGAGCAACGACAACAAAAGGTTTAGGTGCGGGCGGCGATCCTTCAACAGGTGAAAAAGCCGCTATAGAGAACAAAGATGATATTATGAAAGCCCTTGAAGGTGCCGATATGGTATTCGTTACCGCAGGTATGGGCGGCGGTACAGGAACGGGTGCTGCTCCTGTTGTTGCTCAAATTGCTAAAGATTTAGGTATTTTGACAATCGCTTTCGTTACAAAACCTTTCAGCTGGGAAGGCAAAAAGAGAATGGCTCAAGCCGAAGCCGGTATTGAAAAACTTAAAAAATACGTTGATGCAATTCTTATTGTACCAAACGACAAATTACTTCAAGTTGTTGAACGTCAAATCGGTATTAATAAAGCCTTCTGCATTACTGATGAAGTTCTATACAGAGGTATTCAAGGTATTTCAGATACAATCACAATTCCTGGTATGATTAACATTGACTTTGCCGATGTTAGAAAGGTTATCAAAGATTCAGGTACTGCGTTGATGGGTATCGGTCGTGCTCAAGGCGAAGGTAGAGCAATCAAAGCGGCAGAAATGGCTATCAATTCTCAACTTTTGGAATCTTCAATCGATGGTGCTAAGGGTATTATCGTCAATATCACAGGTAGTTCAAATCTTACCTTGTATGAAATCAATGATGCTACAAACATTATCAATAACGTTGTAAAAGAAGATGCGGAAGTTATTATCGGTACTGCGATTAACGAAGCCTTCCAAAACGAAGTGCAAATTACCGTAATTGCAACAGGTTTTGCAGAAAAATCGCAATCAACAACCGCAACACCGCAACTTTCGGCGGCTGAGTATTTTCAAGGCAGAAACACCTCGACTAACTCAACACTCGGAACAAACTTTGGAACTTCAACAACAACTCAAAACACTCCATTGTCAGGATTTCCAAAATTCTCATCAGTGAACTTAGACATTCCTGATTTCTTGAAAAAAGACTAAGGTTGTTGAGAAAATAAAATTATAGACAAAAGAGGAAGCCTGATGACTTCCTCTTTTATTATCGAAAAATATTATCTGTTTGTTTGAGCCGCCTTCATTCTATAATTAATTGTGTCGCCTCGTTCAGCATCATGCCATGCCTGTTGCAAATATTTTTTATCTAAGCCTTTTTGACTTTTTACAACCTGATTGTAATACGGTTTATATGCTTTAATTGCAGCCTTTTGCTTACTTCTCGGCAAATCAGTCAACCCAGAAATAAATCGATAAACATTACGTCTTTTTAATTCAGAAGAAGGTGTAATTCGTCTGGTATTGCAAAGAGCAGTTGCATAATGTCCGTCAGCAAGGTTCTTTTTGACATTTTTCGTATATTTATTAGCGTATGGGCTCAAAAATCCGTCCCAAATACCTTTATTATAAGCATTGTCCATAATTGCAGCCTTAACTGAAGCAGGAGCATTTCTATAGTTGCTTGTTCCGACATAAGAAGCAACCATAGCTTCGTGTTTCAAGATATCCTCAGCCAAAAGTTCGCAAGCCTTTGAATATGAAATATTTATTCTATTTTTCAAACTCAAACGTTTACCGTCAACTTTTCCCGTATGACCAAAACCGATTGTCGGCATTCCAAAACCGTCATCATAAGTCCTCAAATCAGGTTTTCCGGGGTGTTTCGGACTAACTTCTGTTACTGTCAATAAATCATTCAAATAGTTTTTAGAAATTCCCGTAATCTTTGCAACGTCATTCAGATTTTTTACAGAACCTTTTTTAACCGTATAACGAGCAGGAATTGTGATTTTTGTACCCGCCTTCAATTTTGAATCAATAATAGCCAAGTTATTTTTTCTGAATTTTACGGTATAATCACGTCCGTTCTTTAATTGCGGATTGGCTGCAACTATTTGATAAGTGTCTAATTCATATTTTCTAGCCAAAGCTACAAGACTGTCGCCCTTTTTAACGGTGTAAGAAAAAGCCTTGTGAGTAACAATATTTTTATTATTAAACAAAGTGTTTGACGAATGTGAAACAGATGAAGACGGGTTTGTTTCTTGTGTTTTAGAGGTTGATGAAACCTTGTCTGCGGCTTGGAAACTCATCACACCGCTTGTTTTTTCATTACCACTTGAAACATAAACAGAAAGTTTATTTTCCTCAGTAAATTTTTTCGGATTTAATATTTTATAACCCTTAGCCAAAAATTCAGAAATATCTTTGACAAATCCGCCTTTGCTAAATTTGTTCATCGCAGAATCCATATCCGCCTTGCTAAATGTCAATTTGCCCGTACCTTCGTTAGTGTTATTTGCCATTGCCTTGAAGGCTGCAAATTGGTAATTTGTCATTTTTACAGTGTTTGTAATTTCTTTTTTGCCTGTTTCCTTGTTGAAAACGCTGATTTTCCCATTGTTTTCAGCAGTATAAACCCTGTTTTTCTTTGAAAAAGAACAACCTTTTTCAATTTTTACTGATTGAGTCTTTCCCCCAACATTCATTTTCAAATCAACGTAATCTGCCATTTCCCCATATCTCCTTTAAATATTACCCGTATATTTATATAAAGAATTTAAAAACATAAGGATTGCCCCGCCCCGCCACACCATACCATACCATACCATACCATAAAGGGATTATAGCAAGGGTTTCAGCCACTTTAAATCCAACTTAATATTTTGTAACATTGTTAGGTTTATGAAGAGAAACTGAAACAAGTTCGACAGCAGTACAGAATAATTTTTGCTAAAAAATTTACTTGTCATTCTGAAAACTTAGAAAATTTTGCGAATGCAATGAGCAAATAAATTTTCTT
>OIYG01001222.1_pt1 | contig 20177 bp, 19 predicted proteins | sample 1587861 | NCBI WGS metagenome assembly OIYG01 (sample SAMN03283272) | human gut metagenome | biome: human-associated habitat; material: feces | host: Homo sapiens | place: Peru | collected 2012 | reverse complement strand
CTTAAAATATATTACCTTGCTTGGCTTTACTTAACTCTTTATTTTTCAATGTGCTTTGTCGCTCTCTTGGCGACAGTCATTATTTTAACACAGGGTTATACATTTGTCAACAAAAAAATCATATTTTTTTAATTTTTTTAAGACTTAATTTGGGACATAAAAAAACCAGCTAAAAGTTATAAGATTATTCGATTGTTACTACATTTAATTCTTTCTTATTACTCTTACTGGTGTCCTCTCTTCCCTGCAAATATATTCTAACACATCCAACTAAATATTTCAATACTTTAAGCTTATTTTTTTAAATAAATTTAACTTTAGATAATTATATACTAGTTATTACTAATCTTTCTTCTATAATTAACCCATAATACGTCAAATCCAAACTTCTCATACAAGTTTGTTGCAGCTATATTATCGTTGAAAGCTTTAACTTCAACAATATCTATATTTCGCTTTTCAAGTTGCTTAAACAAAGTCGTAATCAGCTGTGTTGCAATGCCTTTTTTTCTATGTTGTGTATCAACATAAACAAATGCTATATGTGCAACTGGTAATATATCAGTTTTTGATTTATTGATATACGCAAACAAAAAACCAACTACTCGAGTTTCATCTATTGCCGCAAGTAATATGTTGTTATTATCTTCCAAATCATTTAATAAACTTTTAAGTTTATCTTGAATCAAATAATTTGAATCATAATTAGCTTCACTTTTAAAAAAGTCAGCTAACAAGCAATCGCATTGACTAACGTATTCCAAATCATTTTGTGTTAAACATATGTATTTCATTAATATCACCAATACAATAATAACACAGCAAAGTAAATAATACAAACAAAAGTAGCAAATTAATAAATTTGCTACTTTTTAATACTAATGCCACACACCAGTGTACGGATTGTAACTACATCTAGGAGATGTATGAAACAAATTCCCATTTTCTGCAAAAGCTAAAGGCCTACAATCCTTACAAGCGAACCGAAACTCACAATCTTTGCATCTTTCAATTTTAGCAAAAGATATCTTCCAACATTCCTTTGTCTTAAAAGAGCTAATGATTTCATATATAGAATTTTTTAGAACATTTCCATATACAATGTTTCTTTCAAATTCGCAAGGGTATACATTACCATTGGTGGAAACAACTATTTTTCCATGCCAACATGTATTTACATAAGCCGCCTTATCAAAATAATCTTTTGAGCACTTAAAATCAGGGCTACGCATAACTGATGTGGGATTATTTAATAAGTATTTGTTCATATCTAACCCAAATACTTTACGTATTTCATCAGATTTAATATCTGAGATTCCTAAAGACTTGAGAAGCGAATAAATCCTGTCTCTATCATATTCATTTTGCTTCATAATGACAACGTGTGCCGTTAAAGTAACATCACTTTTCAGCAACAGCTCTACATTTTTCAGCATTGACTCAAAACTATTTGTAATAGTAGTTATATTTTCATGAGTTAATTTATTTGAGCCATAGATAGAAAAGTGAACATGTACATTATTGGCTATAATCGCATCAATCAGTTCGTCAGACAGGTGATTTAAATTTGAAAACATGGAAATATTCACAATTCCCACCGATTTTGCAAAACAAATAAGTCTAGGCAAAAACTCACACGTAGAAGGTTCTCCGCCTATGAACTGAATACTTTTACAGCCGAGGCTTGAAAGTTGTCTTAAAACATCTTCCCATTTAGAATAATCCAAGGGAGAACTTGTTTCGATATGATTCTGACCTTGGTAACAATGTATACACCTGCAGTTACATTTTTGGGTTATCTCAAGCCATGCAAAATCCAGATTATCTTCCGGACAATTCGGAACATACGGAACATTTTCCAATTTGTCCAAATTAAAAAGTCTAGTAACCTTAGACACAAAGTCTAAATCTTCTGTTGAAAGTTCACCGCTCTTATTTAAATACTTCTTTAATATGTTTGTAGCATCTTGGTTTAATGAATAAACTTTTTGTGTATTGAAATCATAAACTGCACTACAATTTGCACCTGACACAAACACAACATTATCTGCAATACTTGTTATCATGTTAAGTCTCCTTTATTATTGTCTTAGGCAACCTATAGCTACCATTTGGAAGTTTTTTATCAAAGCATAATGAGCACCATGCATCACTTGATTTTAACAAATAGTTATATACACTCGCCCACTTAGAAAGTATATTTTCTTCCATTATATTTCCTATATACACATCCTCTCTTCCGCTACAGAAGCTCACGCTTCCATCTACGTCTATAATAGGCGATGCCAATTTTTGTTTAAAACAATTATCTCTATGATAGGTTTTATCAATACTTATACCCTTTGTTGAGATATTGTTATAATCTAACATTGTTTTGGCTTTCTGTAAAACAGACATAAGATGCTCATCATGCACTAACGAAAACTCCTGCAAACCTGTTTCAAAGCCATTAAAAACTTTTAATTCGGTAAGATAAATATCGGTTATATTGTTCCTAATTGCAAATTCACAGAAAGGAATTATTTCGTCGACATTATGATTATATACGGTAAAGTTTAAATAAATGGCAGAACCACCATGCTTTTTTGCAACCTCTCTAACATTATTTTTAACTGTTTCAATATTCACTCCCTTTTGGACACTCTGTACAGTAGTATTATAAAAGCCATCCATTGTAACGCCCCACACACATCTAGGGTTAAAATAATCGTCTGTTAAATCAGGAGTTAGCAACATTCCGTTTGTAAGCAACCTCAATTTAATCGAGTCATTTATATTCAAAATATTAGATATAAAATATTCAATATTTGAATAAAGTAACGGTTCCCCTGTTCCAACGCTTATTACTCCCTTGTATGAATTTACATTTAACAAATTGATAATTGTATTTAACGTTTTCATATCCATCTGAATGCTCTTATTTTTATGATACCGCGTCATACACTTCTTGCAAAAAGCATTACAATTATAAGTAAGTGCAATAAAAATGTTTTTGTTAGTAAACATAATATTCTCCTTAGTTTATAATATAGAGGCAACAAATAAGTTGCCTCTTTTGTTTTGGGTTATTCCACAGGGGAACAGCATCCGGGTGAACAAGTAGAACTTGTTTCTACGTTAGTGGTTACGCATACTATCTCTGCCATAAAAAGTCCTCCCTTCATAATCCTAAATTTTGTATTTAAGAATAAAATTCTTAAATTCTAGTAAAATAAATTTGCTATAAATATAAATTTTAGAAAAATGCAACAACTTGTTATATACGCGCAGTAACGTACTACACCACTGTTTATTATATTATATTGAATGAGTAAGACATATTTCATATTAATGAAAAAATTAAAATTAAAACCATAAGTAGTATACTAAATAATATGTAAAAAGTCAATATCAATTACAGTTAGTTATAAATTTTCAATCATTTTTTTGTAAGTTCTGTCTTAAAACTTCATACATGCTAATTGCAGCACTAACACTTGCGTTTAGTGACTCTATTTTTCCTAGCATCGGTATCTTAATTATTCCATCACAATTTTCTCTAACAAGCCTAGATATTCCATTTCCTTCATTTCCTACAACTATACCTATAGCTCCTGTAAGATCAGTTTTAAATACATCAGATGCACCATCCATATCTAAACCATATATCCAAAGTCCAGCTTCTTTTAATTCATTTAATGCTTGAGTTATATTTGTCACTCTTGCTACTCTCATGTAAGACACTGCTCCTGCTGAAGTTTTTTCTACTATATCTGTTATTTGGGCAGCATTACGTTTTTTAATTATTACTCCATGAAATCCAAGTCCTTCTGCAGAGCGAATAATTGCTCCTAAATTATGTGGATCTTCTATCTCATCTAAAATTATAACTCTAGGCTTTTCACCTTTTTCCTTAGCATAATCTAATATATCTTGCACATCATAATACACATAATCTGTAACAGATGCAACTATACCCTGAGAATTAACTAATTTTTCACCAGGTTTAGTAATCATTAAATCTAGTTTCATTTTATCCGCTTCTACTGTAACTATTTTTTTATCTCTTGCAAGCTTTAATAGCTCGTACACCTCTTTACTTCCTTTTATTCCGTATATTTTGTTTATAGTTTTACCTGTCTCTATTGCTTCTCTTACAGGGTTTACTCCATATATAAGTCCCATGTTTTTCCTCCAATAATTTATGTACATATATATGTATACCACAATATTTAAACAAATACAATAATTATGTTGTAAAGCCAAACAGCTTGTGATAATATTTTCATATATAAAAGAGGTTAATTTATATGGAAAATTCAAAAAAAGTATTTGGAAATAAAATTGATGAACTTTACTATTTAGATGCGTGCCTTACAAAAAGACGTTACACTTTAAAATTTGGAGATGACACAAAGCTTACTTACCACTTAAAAGCCACACCAAACCCAATACTTAATAAATATTTTAATGTTCAAGACTTAACAAGATCAAACAAAAAATTAGAATTACCCGAAAATGCAGTTATAATAGGAAATATTCGTATGGGATTTGGACACTACAGAATTGCTATGGCAATGGCTTCATGCGCTAATGCTTTAGGTTATACCCCTTATTGGTTAGACTTAGTTTCGTTTGGGGACACCAGCGGTGGTAAGCTTATATCATATTTAAACAAACTATATTCGTTAGGTTCGAGACTTTCACAACATTCTGCTCTTTTTGATAAACTCTTATGGGAGCCTGGTAGCAAAAACGCATATAAAAAGCTATATAGCAATGCAATAGACCAGAAAAGCAGTGAATTAATGACTAGAGTTTATCAGGATTTACCAAAATCAGTACCATTTGTAGCAACCCATTCATGGCCAGCGCAAGCAGCTGTTCATGCAGGGCTTACAGCAGTAGTAAATGCAATTCCAGACAACTTTCCAATAGCACTTCATTTAGCAGAAGGAGCTCTTCACACGGTTCAAACACCTTCTTCATACCTAGGCTACAAAACTTTGTTTGATATGGGACAAGGCAAAATGAAAACCATGACTGAAAAAGATATTGTAACTGCAGGTCACTATGTAGACCATGAAATAGTAAGTAACATAAATAAAGATTGTAAAAGAAGAATTAAAAGGATGGAAGAAAATAAACCTATTAGATTCTTAATTCCAGTAGGCGGTGCAGGAGCAGGCCTTGAGATGATTGAACATATATTAAAACATCTTATGCCTTATGTTAAAGAGAGAAAAGCATGCATATTTTTAAACCTTGGAGACCATAAAAATGTATTAGAAGAAATTATAAAAAAAGTGCCGGAATTCAAAAAAATTGCTTATTTTCATGCAAACAACTTTAATGCAACAGAAACATTTTGTACAAGAGCTTCTTATGATGAAGATTTAAATGGAATTCATGTGTTTTACCACAAAAACATATTTGCTGCAGTATACTCTACTAATCTTTTGATGAGACAAACTGATGTTATGATAACAAAACCAAGTGAACTTGCTTTCTATCCAATTCCTAAAATGCTAATTAGACGTGTTGGAGCACATGAAGCTTATGGCGCTCTCCGCTCTGCAGAACTTGGGGATGGTACAATAGAATGTAGAACATATTCTCAATCAAGTCAAATGTTAGATATGCTACTTAACGAAAGGCAAAATATTACTAAAATGTGCGAAAATATTATGAAAGCTAATAAAATACATATATATGATGGAAGTTATATTGCTGTAAAAGAAGCTGTTAAACTTTCAAAAAAGTAGAGGGAACATAAACACATTCCCTCTATTTTTAATAATAAGTTAATAAATTATTATATAATCTCCTCAAAACGATACTTCTCTGAAACATCAGGATATTTTTCATGATCTACTTCAGATAAAAACATCTCTAATGGTCTTGCATATATTCCATCTTTGTGATTAGTATTTCCCTCATTGTCCATACAACGATAAACTACTAGCTCTTCACCTGTTTCACTATGCTTTGCAACAGTAATTACAAATGCTCTTGATCCCTTAAAATGTTTCCACATTGTAAATGGTTTAACTGTTCTTTGGTTCATTATAAAGCTCCTTTCAAACATCAATTCATATTTACTTAACATTATTTATATACCATATTATATATAAATAAATCAATATAAAAAAGCACAGAACTTTAAAACTCTATGTCTATGCTTCTTCTATTATATATCTACTTAATTTTTTTGACTTTATTTGTCCAAGCCCTTTATACTTGTTCATGCAATACACTCTAACAAGTTTGTCTTGATCTTCCATGTCTAATTTAACACCATTATATAATTTCAAGTACTGTTCCTTATTTAACATAACTTTTTTCAAATCATAATAGTATTCTTCTATAGGTATCACTTTTTTTTGCATCTCATTTATATCTAACTTTAAAAAGTCATATAGTTTAATGCTCTTATCTATTGTGAAATCTCCATTTTTAAGTCTAGTAAGTTCAATCATGGTTGCGCCACATCCGATTTTTTTGCCAATATCATTTACTAAACTTCTAACATAAGTTCCTTTTGAACAATACACATCAAAATCGACCTCATGTTTTCTTAAGTCTACAGCTATATTGCTTATATCGTATATTTCAATTTCTCTTGGCTTAAGTTCTACTTTCTTTCCCTCTCTAGCGTACTGGTAAGCTCTTTTACCATCCACTTTAATAGCACTATATATAGGAGGTACCTGCTCTTGTTTCCCTATAAAACGCTTTATTCTTTCTCTAATATATATATCATCTTGATTAACAACTGAAGCAAACATTATTTTGCCAGTTATATCATATGTATTAGTTTCAACACCTAACAACATTTTTACTCTATATAACTTATTCTCAGCCGTTAGCCCTTCAGACAGTTTCGTCGCATCGCCAATAAGTATTGGAAGTACACCAGTCGCAACTGGATCAAGAGTACCTGTATGTCCAACCTTAGAACCAGGAAAAACTTTTTTTATTACATCTACAACATCATATGAAGTAATACCCGCAGGTTTGTCTATATTTAGTATTCCACTTATCTTCAATGTTCTAATCCTTCCTTCATTTTTTCTACTATTTTATCTACCACATCATCTACATTATCTGTATCAAATCCAGCCGCACGAATGTGCCCACCGCCACCAAAAGACATAGCAAGTTTTGCACAATCTACATAATCTACTGAACGTAAACTTACTTTAAATTTGCCATTCTCTATTCCTCTAATATATACTGCAAGTTCTGTACCCTCTACCATTCTAAGATAGTTGGTTATACCCTCAGCTTCTTCTTTGTCCACGCCAAATCTATCCAATATTTCGTGAGTCGCAATAGCAATTCTAAGCTTACCCCCGTAATATACTTTCATATTTTCAAGTGAATAAGCTATAAGACGAGCTTTAGCTTCAGATATAGCATCGTTCATCGTTTTACATATCTTTACAAATCTAGCTCCCTTTTTAATAAGATCAGCAGCAATTTCATACGTTGCTCCTGTTGTTCTTTCATAATTGAAGCTACCAGTATCGGTCATAAGTCCTAAATACAAATAGTCTGCTATTTTTGGAGTTATTTCTATATTATTTTCTTTAAAAAACTTATATATTATCTCACAAGTAGCTGGAGCTACATCATCTATAATGCTTTCATCACATGGAACTACACTTGCTTTGTGATGATCAAATGCAATTACATGTTTGGCTTTTTCAAAATCTTCACAAGATATATCTAGTCTTTTTTTGTCCGAACAATCAGTACATATTAAAAGATCATATTCACCGTCACTAATACAATTTACAGCTTTCTTTACTTCTTCTAAAAATTCAAACTTTTTAGCATAAGAGGTCATTACCACATGAGCTTCTTTTCCCATATTTTCTAATGCTAGCATTAGTGCAAAAGCACTTCCTATAGCGTCACCATCTGGACGTATATGCGCCACAATATATATTTTATGTGCTTCGTTTATATAGTCTATAATTTTCATATGTTTTCCCCCTCTTTATACTAAATATTATTCCATTTTACTATCTGAGCCAGTCTGCAAATTTTCATCTTCCAATTCTAGTTTTTTTAATACTTCATCCATATGTGAACCATATTCCATAGAATCATCTAGCTCAAAAACAAGATCTGGTATATTTCTTGCTTTAAGCATTGAAGCTAATTGTTTTCTTATATATCCACTGGATTTTTTTAATTCATTAAATGTTTGGTGAGTATATTTTGTACCAAAAATACTAACATAAATTTTCGCATATCTTAAATCCTTGGTAGTATTTACTGATGTTATAGAAATAACACCAGTAATTCTAGGATTTTTAATATCTTCGCGAATTATTTTACTCACATAATATTTAATGTCTTCATTTATTCTATCTACCATCATTTTATTTTCTTGCCTCTTCTACCATTTCAAAACATTCAAGAATGTCGCCTTCTTTTATGTCATTAAACTTTTCAAGTTTAATTCCACATTCGTAACCTTCTGCTACCTCTTTTGCATCATCTTTTTCACGTTTTAATGATTCGATTTTAGCTGTACATACAACTACTGAATCACGTATTACCCTAACTGATCCTGCTCTTACTATCTTTCCAGATTTTACATATGAACCAGCAATTGTTCCAACGTTTGATACCTTAAATATGTGTCTTACTTCAGCAGTTCCATCTACTACTTCTTTGTATGTAGGTTTTAACATTCCTTTCATTGCAGCTTCAACATCATCTATAGCATCATATATTACGCTATATAGTCTAATATCCACACCACTTTTTTCAGCTGCTTTTACTACTGCCGCATCAGGTCTTACATTAAAGCCAATTATTATAGCATTTGAAAGTCCTGCAAGAGTTACATCAGACTCTGTAATTCCACCAGTATTGCTTGCTATTACTCTTACTCTTACTTCATCACAAGACAACTTTTCAAGTGAAGATTTTAGTGCTTGAACAGAACCTTGAACATCAGCTCTTAAAACTATATCTAAGTTCTTAAGCTTGCCATCTTGTATCTTATTAAACAAGTCATCAAGTGTTACTGTGCTTCCACGTTTAATAAGTTCTAGACGATGCTCTGCTTTTCTCTTCGCAATAAGTTTGTGAGCAGTTTTTTCATCTGTTACTTCATAGAATACATCACCAGTTTGTGGCACAAGTCCTAAACCTAATATTTCTACTGGAGTAGATGGTCCTGCTTCTTTTACTTTTTCGCCTTTGTCGTTAGTCATAGAACGAACACGACCTACTATATCTCCTAGAACTATCATGTCTCCCACATTTAGAGTACCTCTTTGTACAAGTACAGTAGCAAGTGGTCCACGTGTTTTGTCTAGTTTTGCTTCTATTACTGTTCCCTTTGCTTGTTTATATGGGTTTGCTTTTAAGTCTTTTACATCTGCAACAAGAAGTATCATTTCAAGCAATGTATCTATTCCTTCTCCAGTTTTTGAAGATACAGGCACACAAATTGTGTCTCCACCCCATTCTTCAGAAACCAAATCATATTCTAATAGATCTTGTTTAACACGTTCTATATCTGCGCCCTCTTTATCTATCTTAGTTATAGCAACAATTATTGGAACACCTGCTGCTTTTGCGTGATTTATTGCCTCAATAGTTTGTGGCTTTATTGAGTCATCAGCTGCAACAACTATTACAACTATATCTGTAATTTGTGCTCCACGAGCTCTCATTTCCGTAAAGGCTTCGTGTCCTGGAGTGTCTAAGAAAGTAATATCACGTCCATTGACTGTAACTTTATATGCTCCTATGTGCTGCGTAATACCGCCAGACTCACCAGCAACAACATTTGTTGATCTAATTTTATCTAGTAAAGATGTTTTACCATGGTCAACATGCCCCATTATTGTAATAATTGGAGGACGAACTTCAAGAAGTTCTTCACTATCTTCAGAATCATCAAATAACTTATCTTCTTCAGTAACTACAACTTGTTTTGTAGCTGTAATTCCAAATTCACCTGCTACAAGGTATGCCGTATCAAAATCTAACTCTTGATTAATAGTTGCCATTATTCCCATTGTAAACAACTTTTTAATAACTTCAGATGCCTGTTTTTTCATTGTTTCAGCTAGTTCTTTTACTGTTATAATTTCTGGAATTTCAATTTCTGTTAGAGCAATTATCTTAGTAGTATTCATTTGAACTTTTTCTTTTTTCTTCTTTGAACCACCAGATTTTCTGTTTTCGCCTCTATCATATAAATCCATTAGTCCTTCTTCAGATACTTGCATTCCTCTAAACTTACTGAATTCAATTCTTGAATTCTGTTCACGCATTACATTTGCATTTTTCTTCTCTCTTTTTGTAGTTTCTGGCTGTGATTTTTCTTCATTATACTTCTTTTTGTCTATAAGAGAAGCTGAATAATCTCTACTATCTTTTTGAATAGTATCTGTAAGTTGGCTTTCTTTTATAAATCTATTAACTTTATATGTAGAATTATCTTTAAAGTCCTTCTTATATCCGCCATTTTGTGAGTTTCTATCTTTTCTAAACCCGCCATTTTGCCTATTATCTGAGAAATTTCTTCCATTTGGTTGACCATTATTATTGTTTCTTGGCTGAAACCCTTTATTTTGATTCCTATTTTCGCCAAATTTGTTGAAGTCCTTTTTATATCCGTTATTATTATCTCTTCTATTATTGTAGTTATTGTTGTCCGGCCTTTTATTAAATTCTTTTTGATAAGGTTTAGCCTCTTGCTTTACATTATCTACTTCTGTTTTTACTATCTTTTTTTCTCCGATTAAAGTTTCTTTATCTGGTAATATAACATCTTCAACTTTTTCTTCTTTTTTAGGTTCTATTTTTTTACCATTTTGTGTTACTACAATATTTTGCATTCTATTTTTATTTCTATTAGAAACAACAACACCCAAGCCTTCTTTATTATATGGCCTGTCTTGCTTTCTGTTTTCTCTTACTATGCTTGTTTTTTGAATATTACCATTTGTTTTAGTAGTAATGTTCTCCACTTCATTTCCTTTAGAATCTGTTGTAACAACTTTTACCTGTCTACGTATAATATGTGGTTCATCTTTAGGTCCACTATTTTTAGCAATAATTTTATTACCAATAACTTCATCTATTTCAGATGATCCATTTTTTACGTCGTAGCCAAGTTTATTTAGTTTCCTTACAATTACTCCAACGTCTACCTGAAGTTTTTTTGCGATTTCCTCTACCTTCATTTTTTTCAATGTATATTTTCCCCCAATTCACAAATTACTTTCAAAAATTTTTCTTTCGTTGTATTTATTTTAAGAATTTTTGACACATCTTTCATCTTTAAAATACGTTCAATGCATTCCTTTTTATTACAAATATATACTCCTCTTGAGTTTAGTTTTTGCTCAATATCTATTATATTATCTCCATTATCATCTACAACAATACGAACAAAATTTTCTTTCGGCCCTTTTGTTTTACACGCAATACATGTTCTTGTGCACTTCATAAAACAGGCTCCCTACTCTACATATGTATTCTCTATATCTGATTTAGTTTTTATATCTATTTTCCAACCAGTAAGTATTGCCGCAAGTCTTACGTTTTGCCCCTTTGCACCAATAGCTAAAGATAATTCTTCATCTGGTACAACTATTGTTGCTACATGAGTTTCATCATTTATGTCTATTGCAAGTATTCCTGCTGGAGCTAAAGCATTAACTATATAACTTGGAAGGTCATCGCTATATGCTATTACGTCTATTTTTTCTCCATTTAGCTCTTCACTTATCTTGTTAATTCTCATTCCCTTTTTACCAATACTTGAACCTACTGGATCAATGTTTTCATCATTTGACCATACAGCGATTTTTGTTCTTTGGCCAGCTTCTCTTGCTACACCTTTTATTTCAACAATTCCTTCTTCAATTTCTGGGACCTCAAGTTCAAATAACTTTTTAACAAATCCAGGATCACGACGTGAAAGTATTACTTGTGGTCCAAATTTTCCAGAATCTTCAACACGTTGTACATATGCCTTAATTCTTTGGTGTGATTCAAATCTTTCAGTTGGAACAAGCTCATTTGTTGGAATTAGGGCCTCTACACGTCCTAGGTCTACTATCATACCAACCTTATCTGTACGTTGAACAACACCTACAACAATTTCTCCTTGTTTACCGTTATATTGAGTAAATACCAAATCACGTTCTGCTTCACGAAGTCTTTGTATTATTATTTGCTTACCTGCAGAAGCTGCTATTCTTCCGAAATTTTTAGGAGTAACTTCTATTCTTACAACATCTCCTAATTTATATTTTTTAGAAATTTCTCTAGCTTCTTCTAAAGTAATCTCTGTATCTTTGTTCTCTACATCTTTTACAACTGTCTTTAGAGCATATACAGATACTTTACCTGTTACATCATCAATATCTACATTTACTTCCTCTTCTGTCTCATAATTCTTTTTGTAAGCTGCTTCTAGAGCCATTTTCATTGACTCAATCATATACTCCTTAGTAATTCCTTTTTCTGTTTGTAATTCATCTAAAGCCTCAATTAACTCTAATGCACTAGACTTTTCACTTTTTGTTTTTTTCACTTTAAATACTCTCCTTTTTAAAATCATATATTGTATTTGCAGCTGCAATATCTGCAAATTTAATACTTATATTGTTATTATTACATTCAATTACTATATCATTATTATCAGTTACATCTATAAGCTTACCTTCAAATTCCTTTTTGCCATCCTGCTTTTTATACAATTTAATTAACACATTTTCACCTATATACTTTTTGAATAGCGAAATATTTTTTAATTGTCTTTCAAGTCCAGCAGATGCTACTTCTAAAATATATCCGTCATCTAACTTTACTAAACTATCTACTTTATCTTCAATAACTCTGCTTACCTTTTCACAATCTTCTGTATTAAGGGACACCTCCGGTTTATCTATTACAACTCTTACAAAGTTATCTTTTCCCTCACGAGCCACTTCTATATATTCGATTTCGTAGCCCAAAGCTTCAATGTCTGACTTAACAGACATCTCAATATTATCCTTTAACGCCAAACTTATACCCCCTTTATACCTATAACCTAACATACAATTAAGTGAGAGGGCTATATCCCTCTCACTTATTACGCTCTCTTTAACTGACAATATAATTTTAACATAATTTCTCTTTTTTTGCAAGTATTTTTAAATATTTATTTATAATTTACCGCAACTTTATATTTCGCCATCTAAATGTTTTTGTCTTAATTGTCCACATGCAGCATCTATGTCTGAACCAAGTTCTCTTCTTACTGTTGTAACTATTCCAGATGTATTTAATATATTCATAAAGTTTTCTATATCTTTTTCTTTACTCTTTTTAAATACTCCATCTTTTAATTCATTTACAGGTATTAGGTTTACATGTGCAAGCATTCCACGAAGAAGTTTAGCTAAAGCGTAAGCTGTATCTTTATCATCATTTACTCCTGCAATCAAAGCAAACTCAAAACTAATTCTTCTACCAGTTTTAGCTGTATAATAGTTGCAAGCATCTAGCAATTCCTTTATGCTATATCTATTTGCAACAGGCATTATCTCTTTACGTTTTTCGTCTGTTACTGCATGAAGAGATATTGAAAGAGTAGCTTGTAATTCCTCGTCTGCTAATTTATATATGTTTGGTACTATACCTGATGTAGACAAAGATATATGCCTTGCGCCAATTCCTAAACCTTCAGGGCAATTTATTAGCCTTACAGATTTCACAACGTTATCAAAATTGTCTAATGGTTCTCCTATACCCATATATACAACATTAGATATTTTTTCTCCCATATACTTTTCAACTGCAATAATCTGTCCTTCAATTTCTGAAGCTTGTAAGTTTCTTGTCCAACCATTTTTAGTAGATGCACAAAACTTACACCCCATTTTACAACCTACTTGAGTAGAAACACACAATGTATTGCCATAGTTATACACCATAAATACAGATTCAATAGCGTTATTATCTGGCAGTTTAATTAAAAACTTATGTGTTCCGTCTTTATGAGACTTTTGCACCTGTAATATCTCTAAATTTAAAATATATGTATTCTCTTTTAATTTTTCTCTTAAAGATTTAGATATGTCTGTCATCTCATCAAATGACACTACATGAATTCTATGAAGCCATTTAAAAATTTGCTTTGCATGAAACTTTTTCTCCCCTAGACTCTCAATATATTTTGCAAGTTCTTCTAAATCTAATTCATTTATATTTATCTTTTCCATAAAATTATTATACCACTGCATATTTGTTTTAGCAACCTATAACCGTCAGTGATTCAACACAATATAAAGATAACTTGCTATTTTAAAGTGCAATTTTTGCACTTTAAAACATCTTATTTGCACTTTAAACTAACATTGCACCAAACATGCATAAAAAACTGCCTATCACTTTATAAGCAGTTTTAATTCTAATATAATATATCTCCTACTTTAATTTTATTTCCTCTAATAAAGTCACCAGCAGGCATTTTTTTTGAATTTGGAGCTTGTATCTCAGATATTGCAATAGCACTTTCTCCTGCCTTTACAATTATTTCGCTTTTCTTATCTAAGAGTTCTACAACCTCTCCTATTTTTGCATCCTTGTATTCTTTATTTACAATATGTGCATTATATACCTTGAAATTAGTTGCATCGTCTTTTTTACACCAAGCTGTAGGAAATGGGTTTGTTCCCCTTATTAGATTAACTATACTTTCTGCACCATTGTTAAAATCTATGTGAGAGTTGTCTTTAGTAAGCATTGGTGCCACTGTAAAGTCTTTAGGTTGCACTTCAGAGTTAAGTACACCATCATTTAAACATAACTCATCTAGAACTTGTATAAGTGTCTTACTTCCTAAAGGTATTAGTTTATCATGTAGTGTCCCATATGTATCACATGGTGAAATTTCACAAGTAGCTTTTTTTATCATGTTACCTGTATCCATTCCCTCATCCATATACATAATTGTTACTCCAGTTGTGGTATCACCATTTATTATACTCCATTGTATTGGTGCGGCTCCTCTATATTTTGGAAGCAATGAGCCATGTACGTTTATACATCCGTATTTTGGATAATCTAATATATACTTTGGAAGAATCTTTCCGTATGCTACTACTATAATGACGTCAGGTTTAAGTGTATTTAGTATTTGTTCTACTTCTTCTTTTCCAGCCTTTAGTTTTTCTGGTTGAAAAACAGGTAAATTTTGAGATAACGCGTACTCTTTAACAGATGTAGGCAAAAGATGCATACCTCTTCCAGACGGTTTGTCTGGTTGAGAAAATACACCTACTACATTAAAGTTATTCTCCACTAAAGCTTTTAGGTGCTCACGTGCAAATTCAGGAGTACCCATAAACAATATCTTTAAATTTTCTTTTGCAATACTCATAAATGTATTTCACCTCTTTAGTAATTTTTACTTTTTATTTTTATTATTCTTCTTAGATTTTTTGTTATTCTTTTTTTGCTCATTATATTCTTTTTCAGACTCAGCTTTAGCGGCTCTTATTTCCTCTTCAGTTAAAGTATATATATCATATGCTTTATCTATAAAAAGTACCCCATCCAAATGGTCTGTTTCATGGCATAACACCACTGCTTCTATGTCTTCCGCCTTGTATTTTAATTTATTTCCGTCTATATCAAAAGCTTCAACCCACACGGTTTTTGGCCTATCTACCATGCCAAACATGTTTGGAAAACTCAAACATCCTTCTTCACATGTTTGTTTTCCTTGTCTTTTAGTAATAACAGGGTTTATTAACACCTTTGGACCTTCACCTACATCATAAGTTATTATTCTTTTTAGAATTCCTACTTGTGGTGCTGCAAGACCAACGCCATCGTATTTGTACATTGTATCTAGCATATCTAGTGCAAGTTCACGTATTTTATTATCTATTACATCAATCTCTTTTGCTTTTTTCCTTAATACCTCATCAGTATCCATTCTTATTTCTCTTGTTGCCATATTTATTCCCTTCTAAATATATATTGGGTTCTTAGTTAGACTAATTCTAACATTCCCATGTTTTATTTTATCACATTCTGACAAAAAATTATATAGTAAATTGTAAACTTTGTCATTTAGAACCGTTTTTATTACTATCTGTAATGAATATCTATTGTTTATTTTACTAATATATGGAGCTTTAGGCGAAGTAAAAGTTATATTTCCATCATTTAATTTTGAAAGAACACCATATACATATTTTGCATATTTTTCAACATCTTGCTTAAAAGGCCCTGTAAGTTCAACTAAAACTATATCTTTAAATGGAGGATATCCTGCCATGTGTCTAAATTCTATTTCTTTTTCATAAAACTCATCATAACTTTGAGCCTTTAGTGCATCTATTGCATAATGCTCCATATCATAAGCTTGCACTATAACTTTACCTGGAGTACTACCTCTTCCTGCTCTTCCAGATACCTGTAAAAGATTTGAAAAACCTCTTTCTGCAGATGAAAAACTATTTCCTGCAAGTGTTGCATCTGCGTTTATTATTCCAACCAATGTAACGCTATGTATATCATGGCCCTTGCTTATCATCTGAGTACCAACAAGTACGTTTATTTTTTCATTTACAAATCTGTTTAGTATTTCTTCATGTGAACCACGTTTTACAGTAGTATCTGCATCCATTCTAATAACAGATATACCTGGTATCTTTTCTTTTAATTCTTGTTCTATTGCCTCTGTCCCAACTCCAGTTAAATCCAAGGCCTCCTCGCCACAATATGGACACTTACCGCTTATATGTTCTGCATACGAACAATAGTGACAAAGAAGTAAATCTATTTTTTTATGGTATGTAAGTCCAACATCGCAATTCCTACACTTTAACATCTTGCCGCACGCTTTACACACAACAGCAGAAGCATAACCTCTTCTGTTTAAAAATATAAACGTTTGCTTTCCACTAGCAATATTTTCTTCTATGGCTTGTACAAGACAAGAAGAAATTTTCCCCTTATTAGACATTAAAGCTTCTTCTTTCATGTCTACAAGCTCTACTTCAGGCATAGCAAAACTACCAGGCCTATTTTTTAATTCATATAGCTTAAGCTTTCCCTCATGAGCTTTATACATTGTACTAATTTCTGGTGTAGCAGAACCTAGAACTAATACTGCTTTATTTTGATGTGCAATAAACGTTGCAACTTCTTTTGTATTGTATTTTGGAGTTGTTTGTGAAACATAACTTGTATCATGTTCTTCATCAATTATAATTAAACCTATGTCTTTCATTGGTACAAACAGGGCTGACCTTGGACCAATTACTATTCTAGATTTTCCATTTAATATTTTCTTTATTTCAGTTTGACGTTCAAGTATTGTCATTTTGCTATGTAATACAGACACTATATCTCCAAACCTAGATATAAATCTTCTCTTTGTCTGAAATGTTAATGAAATTTCTGGAACGAGTACTATTGCATTTTTACCAAGTCTTATACATTCTTCAATTGCTTGTAAATATACCTCTGTTTTACCAGAACCAGTTACCCCTTTTATAAGAGACACACCAAACTTTTCTAAATTTATATCCGTTATAATACCATCTATCGCCTTTTTTTGTTCATCAGTAGGTGCAAGCGCTGTATCTCTTTTAATATTAGAATAATCTTCTAACTCAACATCTACTTTTTCTATGGAAATGTACCCATTTTTTTCAACAGTTGAAATTACTGCTCTTGAAATATCCAAAGTTCTAATTGCATCATCTAAATATATATATTCATTTTCCATTAAATACTTAAGTAATTTCACATGTCTTGCAGATTTTATCTGACCAGATGCAATTTTTTCTTCTATCACTTCAGAAGGCATTGCACTACATATTATCTTGGCTTGCTTTCCATTTAACTCTTTTTGTTCAAGCTCTCCCTTAGTACTAGGTGGAAGCATTAGTTTTAGAGCATCATACACATTGCAAAAATATACTTTAGATATCCATTTTGCAAGACGTAATCTATTTTCATCTATGTAACTATCCACATCTAAAACTCCAGTTATATTTTTAAATCTAGATATATCTTCTGGGTTATTCGTTATTTTAACAACAATTCCTTCTTTTTCTTGGCCCTTGCCTTTTCCAAAATTTATCCAAACTCTTTTACCAATAGTAACTTCAGATAGCATTTCTTCTGGAATTAAATAATCATATATCCTATTTAAACTTTTAATGGAAGATTCTATCAAAACTTTAGCAACCATATATTCCCCCTATTTTATAAAAAGGATTAGCACAAACTAATCCTTCAACCATTCATTATATTGTTCAATTATTTTGTCCACTACCTGTGAACTGGTGATACTAGTTGTATCTATCACACAAACATAATTGCTCATATCTGCAATGTCCACATTGTATCTTTCAATGTAGCGTAACCTTTCAGCCTTTTCGCGACGCATTATACCAGACTTAGCTTCATTTTCTGATGAATACTTCTCTTCACTACCTCTAGTCTTTGCGGCCTCAAATAATCTTTTTGTTGCTTCGCATATATCTGCCTTAAGATATACATCAAATGCATCATCAACAAAGTGAAAGCCCAATCTTGCATCTACAATTATATTGTTTTTGTCTTTAACATATTTTCTAGTACAATCATCCACATATACATCTATCTCTGGCTTATCCTTCAAATACTCATTAAACTCAACTAATGTCATATTATTTATACGAGCTTGTTTTCTAAACTCTTCACTAGCTTTATATAACTCATACGATAGTCTCTCTGAAAGCATTTTAGATACTTCAGACTTACCACTTGCTATATTACCAGATATAGTTATAACATGTTTTTTCATATGTTTGTACTACTCTCCTTTTTCTCCTAACTCACCATCTTCTGGTTCAACTACGTCTACTTCTTTTAACTCTTCTCTTTCTACAATAGTTGTTCCATCAGCCAATTCTTTTGATGCAATATCCACTGGATCAGTTATATCTGGATCTTCAGTTTTAACTCTTCTATCTGCTATTTGTCTAGCTCTTTTAGATGTTGCTAGAACTACCTCATATCTACTTCCTACTTTTGGCATTATATCTAATGCGTTTGGACTTGATAACATATCTTCTTCCTCCTAAAACTTTTTACTACTAATATATTTTAGCATACTACTAATTCATTTGCAAGATTTCCAATGCCAAGAAAGCTTTATTCGGTACAAAATCTAATTAGATTCTTGATATTCAATATATCCAATAAATTTAAATTCTATCCTTAAAGTAGACCTCTCAGCAATTCTCACTTCACCTATACACTCACTATTTTCCCTAGTAAAATTAGATAGTAGTCCTTTATATAACGTAACATCTCTATCCAATACTGTAACTTCAAATGCATCTGCTGCTTCTCCTTGTATATTTTCTAAATACAATTTATAATACACATTTGTAATAGAGTCATTTTCAACAAAAAAGTCCTTATATACTGTCATATTATGCCAAGCAAAAATAAACTCGTGTTCGCTTATTAAAGGTTTTCCATCATTTAAATTTACTGAAATATTATCTGAACTGTTAATTAGCTTCGTAAATGTATACTTATTGGAATTGCTAACTCTGTTTACATTTAAACTACTTGTCTGATCAGAGTATCTGTCTTTGAGCCTTCCGTAAGAATCACAAGCGTTCATCATATCCTCTATAGTGCCTTGTCCTTTTTGGTAAACAATCATTTTACTTGTAGCAACAGATGCTTTATCGCCAGTAGTAAAACTCTTATTTTCAGAAGCTTCACAAGCTAAATTAAAAGATACAAATGTCCCGTTATATTTACCTCTTTGTGCATTGCCTGTGGATATCTCAACATATTCATCGCCACTTTTTATGTATAATATTTCCTCATTGTCTGCTATTTTATCTAATTTATTTTGTGGTACTTTTAAATAATCTCCATCTAACACTTCCATATTTTCTATTAACCCCGAAGATTTTAACTCGTTAAGTATTTTCTTTGCTCCTCCATCTTTAGTGAACATTTCTTCAGCTTTTAATATCATAACCTTTTCTTTTATTTTAGACATGTCGTTAGATTGTACTGCAGAATTGGCTTCGCTTATTATATTTGTATTAGATAATGTTATTATTATCGCCGCAGCTAGTATTGCCATAACAATTATGGTTATTACAAGTACAATAAGCGATATTGCATTTTTC
>OIYG01001218.1_pt1 | contig 20218 bp, 10 predicted proteins | sample 1587861 | NCBI WGS metagenome assembly OIYG01 (sample SAMN03283272) | human gut metagenome | biome: human-associated habitat; material: feces | host: Homo sapiens | place: Peru | collected 2012 | reverse complement strand
AGGCTACCTTGCCTATCAAGAGTGATGTGGCTCCTTATTATCATTGGAATGATTTTAAGGCATATTGCATGAAAAAGCTGGACTCTTATCCAATGCAGAGAGACAACAAATAAATCATTAGATTGAAATAGGATTAGAAAAATTTCTATTCTCATAAGATATTATAGTTTATGGAACTATCAATTTGTTTTGCAAGCCCGGAGATTTACTATTCCTTGGCTTGCTTTACTTATATTTTATCAGGTGTGTTCGGCGCCATCATCAGATGGTGCCACATGTGTCATCCTTATAGTGAACAAGGCGACTACTTCTACCCGGCACGCCGCCAAGTAGCCTTCTTTTATGGAGCTATAGCCTTACAATTTCCATACGTGCTATGCCCGTCAGATCCTGACGCTTGGTTTTTCGCACGAAGTTTCGGAATCATCTTTTACCCTATCTGCTTTGCAGTTTTGTTTTTCCGATATTTTCGAAAGAACAACATAGACAATACTCAAGATTTGAATAAGAAAGCTCACTACCTACTCTTTATTTTGTCCTTTCTTCTTTTGATTGTGATGTTTTTCTTGGTAATATTCCGTAATGGTGATGTCTTGAACACCTATCAAAAGGAATGGGAATATGGATTGGGCGGCTTAAGCCTTTTACTCTCCTACAGCTTTATGAGAGAATGTTGGTGGTTAAGTCGTAAATTGGACGAGTTCAACATACAGAACTACTCCAATGAAGATGACTTTCCTTATGTTTTCGCCAAGAAAGTACTTTGGCTTCCACTCATAGGTTTTATTATCATGTGGATAGTCTTTCTTTCGGAAAGTCGCGAGATCTATATGGGGGTAAATATCCTCATGGCTGTGTTCATGGTGTTTTTTCTTTGCCAGATTCTTCATCCCAACAAAGCCATGCGCTCTCCTTTGGTGAAAGAGGAATTGGAATGCATGGAAAAGAAATGCCTTGATAACATAATGCAGCGAAACGAGGATTTTAAAACAGCAAATCCTACCTCGTCCGAAACAAACGAAAAAGTAAGTTCTTGTCAAAATGTAGTTTTAAATAAGGGGGTGAGCGGTGGCATCGACAAGGAAGCCCTGCTAAAGCAGATGGCAGAGAAGGATTGGGAAGCTGTAAAGAAAGAGGTACTTACCATCGTGAGCCGTCGCTACTTAGAGCCAAGTCTGAAACGAGTGGACGTCATCCGCGATGTCACCTTGATGAAACATACTCTGGCAGGCACTTTCATTACCCAGGTGGGGTTTTATAAGTTGGTAAATGCCTTTCGTGTTCGGCATTATGAGAGATTGATGGAGACATCCAACTCAAACCTGAGTCAGGACATGGCTGCAGAGATGTGTGGATTCAAGAACCGTTGGGCACTTTCTAACGCTCGCAAGCGTTTGGAAGGTTTTGACTATAGCTTGATAGAAGAATATTTTTCTTAAAAGATATTTGACAAACTATGTTTTTTATAAAAGGTGTGGTGTTTGCCGCACCTTTTTTGTGTGTTTGTTTTGCCACTTCTCGCCACCAAAAATTCCACCTATATCTATATTTCGATGAACTTTGACTGTGAATGTGAGGTGGATTTAGTTAAAAGATGTATAATATTACGCACGTTCACGTGGAAAAACTGATATTCACGAGAAAAATCTGACGTTCACCGCACTTTGAGATTATTTTCATAAATTTGCAATCGTTGACTATGACACGACAAAGGTCATCAATAAACACGACAAGGTCATAAATAAAAAAGTACCATTATTAACTTTGCTTCTGATTGCTTTATATTGAGTGGATGTAATTGTTAGTTATTTATGTTTATAATAATGTATAAGTAAATGAAGAAGCTTTAAACCTATAAAAGTATGAAAAAGAAAATTTATCCAATGCTATTTGTCGCAGCCTTGAGTCTGTCGGCATGTACGGAGGTTTTAGAACCTAATGTGGACTATGGTGGAAACACATTCATCAACGACTATTCAGCGTTGGTCGATGCAGTGAACAACCTAAACAAAACTTTACAAGAACGTTTTGATGCCCTCAATCAGCTGCTGAAAGGCAATATGGTAGATATCAAACTTGCTATTGACTCCAACACGGGTGCCATCAAGGTACTCAGCGAGAAGACAGAGCAAGGATTGAAGGACGTGAACACCTCCATATTCAATGGATTCACTACTCTTTCAGGCAAAATTGACGAACAGGGCAAGAGCATTGTTGTTGCCATGAACAACAACGGTGAGTTGCTGCGTCTCCAGATTGACGAGACAGGCAAGTTGCTCTCTACCTCTTTGTTGAACTCAACGGATGCCATCGTGAAGGCCATCAACGACCAGACGAAGTCGTTGGAGGAGCGCTTCGCCATCTTGGACGCTTCCTTGAAGGCTGGCTTTACCGATGTGAAGGTCAGCGTAGATAAGAATACAGGCGCCATCACCTTGTTGGATAAGAATACAAACGCAAGCCTTGAAAAGATTAACGGTTCGTTAACAGATGGCTTTAAGTTGCTCAAAGAGCAGATTTCTACGACAGGCAATGATGTCATCTACGCATTGGACAACAACGGCAACTTGCTCCGTGTTGAATTGGGCAAGCAGCAGGAGGCTCTCAGTGCCACCATCGTAGGTCAGACAACCAAGCTCATCGCTGCCATCAATGACCAAACCAGCACTTTGGGCAAGCGCATTGAAGCCTTGAGTACCGTAGTGGAGACTGGTCTGAAGAATGTAGTGGTCAGCGTAGATAAGAACACAGGTGCCATCACGTTGCTCGACACGAATACACAGGTAAGCCTCAACGGTATCAACATGTCCTTGGGTAAGATTGACGGAACTTTGATTTCTGGATTCCAGGCTATCAAGACAGAGATTTCTACCACAGGTGGTAATATCATCACAGCATTGGACAACAACGGCAACTTGCTCCGTCTGGAACTTGACAAGCAGCAGAAACTTCTCAGTGCAACAATCGTGACTCAAACTGACAAGCTCGTCAAGGCTATCAACGATCAGACAGCATCTTTGAGTAGCCGATTTGAAGCACTCACCACAGCTCTTTCTACTGGTTTGGCAAATATCACGGTGGAGATTGACAAGAACACAGGTGCCATCAAGACCTTAGATACAAATACACAAGCAAGTTTGGGTACTCTCAATACGACTATTTTGAATGGCTTCAACAAATTGAACGAGACCGTGGACGACAAGGGCAACAAGATTGTCACAGCCATCGGTACACAAACTGATGCCATCGGTACACAAACAGAAGCTATCAAGAAGCAAGGTAAGTTGCTGCGCATGACTATCACGAAGTCTGGTAAACTGATAGCAGCAGAGATTGTAGGTAGCATCAATACATTGAATGCAACTCTTAAGAGTCAGAATGCTTTGTTGGAATCTAAGTTGGATGCTATCAACACCGCCATCTCAAGTGGTTTGGCAAAGGTGACAGCAGAGGAAAGGAGGATCGGCAGGACGCTCTTGTTTGGCTTAACTGCCATCAACATCCAGTTGAAAGGTACCAACACTGAGTTGCAAAACGCAAATGCTCAGTTGAAGACACTGAACACCACCTTGAAGGATCTCAACAAGAACTTAGTATCTGGCTTCAAGACGGTGGGGAATAGCATCAATAAGATGTCTGGTGAATTGTCTGTCAAACTTGCCGACAACACGAATGCTATCGTCAATATGGAAGGCAGCATGAAGGACAATCTCAAGAGCCTGAAGGACGCTGTAGATAAGCAGGGAGGCGATATCGTTACCGCTATCGACAAGAACGGCAAAGTAGTTGTTGCTGCTATCGACAAGAACGGCAATGTTATCAGTACGGCCATTGGTGGTGTCGTAGATGCTATCACAAAGCAGACCGCAGACCTCAACAAGGCTATAAAAGATGGTACAGCTTCCGTGGTTGCTTCCAATGGTGAATTGAAGACTGCTATCGAAAAAGCCATCAAGTCACTGGAGAATAAGCAGGACGCAAACGCCAAGACGCAGATTGAACTCTTGAAAAAGATGCTGGCTGACAATGGTATCTATAAGAATCCAGACGACAACTCTTCCATCTATGTAGATCCAAGTTTGTGGCAGGTAATCCAAAATACAGATCTCCATAATGTCATAGCCAAAATGCTGACTCTAGCAGAAGAACCATCTCTTACCTATTCTGCCGCATACGCTGTACGTGATAATGAATGGGAGAATGTATCCACCATGGTTTGGGCAGAAAAAATAGAAAATGGTCCTGCTACATTAGCTGCTGGAACCCTCCAACCAATGGATTTGGCAAATGGCAAGCAGGTAATACGAGTGACCAAGGTTATTTCTTATATAAGATATCGTTTTATTTCCTTTGACAAAAATATAGAGAGGATAAATTACATTGATTCTAGGGGAAAATTAGGAGCGCCTGCTTCTAGTACGAGTGTATCAATGCCATTCTATACATACGTTAATGGCATCATCACCTCTCTTGTGAAGTGCAACATTTATCTTGAGCCAAATGCGACTGTAACCAGCATACCAGAATATACTTGGCCGGAGTAGAAACTTAAAGCTTGGAGATTATGAAAATGAAACGTTTAACTATAGTGGCGGCCGTCATAGCGACGGCTACCACACTTCAAGCCCAGACCTACAATGATACGGTGCGAACCCACACCTGGTCCATCTACGGACAGGGGGGTGTAAGCTACTATCATGGTATGCGAGGAGCGGATGTCTCGGATTCGAGAAGACCTATTTCGCCCGACGCAGCGGTAGGCTTGAAGTATAACATCAAGCCATGGGTGAGAATTGGCCTGAACTTGGAATACACCATGCTAAAAGCTACTGGCAAGCATGTGGCTTCCTCTACTGTCACAAAGAATGACTTTGTGATTACAGACCCTTCTACAGGCAAAACTTACCCTGCGCCATTGGAGACAAAGATTGACCGCATACAGAACCGCTACAATATGCACTATGCGATGGCCGACCTCAACTTCGATTTCAATATCATGGAGTTTTGGCACAATCGCAAGGCACAGAAGTTCAACTTGTGGTTAGGAGTGGGAGCGGGTTACCTACATGGCTGGAACCGATTCTCTGCCACTACTTCCTATAGGGAGTTGGCAGTAGCGAAGGGCGAGGGATATTATAATGTCTATAGCCACGACTACCTGACCTCAGATGTGGAGAAAAAGCAGGTGAATGCCTTGTACATCCCGGTTTCCCTGAGCTTCGAGTATGACATCACGCCTCGTTGGACCATCGGTTTGATAGGACAGTACAAATACTTACCTCTCGACAACGACCTCACGCCTAAGGGCATAGTTAGTGGTGGATTGGTTCTTCGCTACAACTTTGTGGGCAAACGTATGCCAACCAACAAGGCACTCTATTACAACACGCTTGCTGAACAGCAGGAGATGAAGGACGCTTACGAGCGACAACTGCAGGATAAGCAACGTGAGAATGACGGTTTGCAAAGCAAGCTGCGCAAGAGCCAACAGGAGAATGCCGACTTGAAGGCATTGGTGGAGGATTGCCAAAATGCTAATGCGAAGGTAAATGGTCATGATGTCTATTTCCCAGTCAACAAGACTAAAATTATCGAGCAGGAACGCATTCGCCTAAATGATTTCATTGCTTCTCTGAAGGAGCAGAAGAACTATAAGTTGACCATCATCGGTGAAGCATCATCAGATGGTCCTTCTTCCAAGAACTTCAAGCTCAGTGAGGGGCGTTTGAACAATGTCGTAGATTATCTCAAGAAGAAAGGCATAGAGGACTTCTCCATCAAGTTGGAGAAAGCAGTGGGAGACAGCAATGGCTGCCCAGACGTAAAGTGTCGCAGAGTTCAGATTACTGTAGAGTAAAGTCCTCAGTAACATGAAACTCAAAGTTATGTAATTTTTTTATATGAACAAGCCGCCTCAAATGGAAAATTAAATTCCTTTGAGGCGGCTTCTTATTTTTCATAGTAGTAACACCTTGATAGCGTGACTACTTTTTTTCTTCGTTCTTCAACGATTCATTCTATTGTTTTTTCAACCAGTCTTTATCTTTCTCATTCTCTTCTGTGAATCTTTTGTCATCGAAAAGGCTTGTCTGTCCTGTCAACTCGTCGATAACCTGCTGTTCACTTTTGCCTGCATCAGGATCAAGATTCTCACGTAGTTCCGTAGTGGCGTTTTCAGAAGAATTGCCATCGTTCCCGCCACTTTGAGTACCCTTAAAAGAATCATCTACAGAACCTTCTTCCTCCCCACCAGTTGGTTCAGGGAATCTCGTTGGCTCCAGTTCTTCGATGCTTTCTATCTTCCAGGTAGTGAGACGCTTGCCCTTTGCCTTGAAGCTCTTCTGTCCAATAAACTGTTCTGCATCGATTTCCTCGGCAGGTCGGATAGCATCCACGCCGCCATAGGTAACCTTGATTCTCGGATAAACCGTGTCGGTGAGCAAAATCAGCTTGCAGTTAGGATTTTCACCCATGAAGTTCTGATGGCGCTTGATGGCATCCATCGTGAAGCGCTTGATATAAGGATAGCCCTGATTGTCGGCATCGTAGAGAATGGCGGTCCAGATCTTGTGCTCGTCCCATTTTTCCAGACGGAGGATGTTGTCCTCGTAGTGGTTGTTCGGGTCGAAGTTGGTGATGTAGAAATCGCCATCGTCGAGTACTACCAGGATGCTTTCGTCGTCATTGAATTCACCGAGGAATCTTCCGTTCTCATCATAGTTGATGCGGTTTACGTCTGGGTCAAACCACACCTTTCTTCCTCCCAAGGTGCTGTGACCGTGACTCTTCAGTCCGATGCGTTTGATGGTACGCTTGGTCAGGAGATTTCCCTTGGCAGCACGTCCCTTGATGAGTATTTCGGAGAAATCCTTCTCCAGGAAGATGCTCTGTCGTTTCTTCGACAGGTCTGGCTCCATAGTTACCTTGATGATTTCCGCTTCGCCATTAGGGTTGGCGGTGAAGTAGATGATGCGGCTGCCAGGAGTACCCTGGGTGATGTCGTACAGTTTGTCGCGGGTCATCGCCGTCACGTTGAATCGCTTGATGAAATAATCACCTTGTTTTCCGTCGCGATAAACGCAGTTGTAGATGGTGCGCTTGTCGTTTTTCTTGAATACCTGTACGTGGAGGATGTTCTTTCCTACGAATATCTTGTCGGCCACCTTCATGACCTTGAATTTTCCGTCTTTATAGAAGACGATGATGTCGTCGAGGTCGGAACAGTTGCATACGAATTCATCTTTCTTGAGGCCGGTTCCTACGAATCCTTCCTGTCGGTTGATAAACAACTTCTGGTTGGCTTCTACCACCTTGGTCACCTCGATGGTGTCGAAGTTGCGTATCTCGGTCTTGCGAGGATGGAACTTGCCGTATTTGCCTTTGAGGTATTCAAACCAGTTGATGGTCACATCGGTCATGTGGGCAAGGTCATTTTCAATCTCAGCCAGTTCCGCCTTAATCTTCATCAGGAGATCATCCGCCTTATCCTTATTATATTTAAGAATACGCTGCATCTTGATTTCGAGCAGTTTGAGAATGTCATCCCGGGTGATTTCGCGATGGAAAGCATACTGTACCATTCCCTTGCCATCCACCTCGGCAGTAAAGAGTTTGTCCTTGAAAGGCTCCAACTTTGAGTCGATGAATGCCACTACTTCGTCCTGGCTCTTACTCTGCTCAAACTTGCGCTCCTTGTAGATACGCTCCTCGATGAAAATGCGCTCCAGAGAGGAGAAGAAGAGCTGTTCTTCCAATTCGCCCTTGCGAATCATGAGTTCCTTGCGGAGCAGTCCCATCGTGCAATCTACGCTATGCTTGAGCACATCGCTGACGGTGAGGAACTTTGGCTTGTTGTCCTCGATGACGCAGCAGTTGGGTGAAATATTGATTTCGCAGTCGCTGAAGGCATAGAGGGCATCCATCGTCTTGTCTGACGAAGTGCCAGGAGCCAGATGGACGAGAATCTCCACATTGGCAGAAGTCACATCATCCACCTTTCTGGCCTTGATTTTACCTTTCTCTACAGCCTTGGTGATAGATTCGATGAGGCTTCCTGTAGTCTTACTGTATGGAATCTCGCTGATGATCAGAGTCTTGTTGTCGAGCTTGTCTATCTTGGCACGAACTTTCAGCACACCGCCACGCTGACCGTCGTTGTATTTGCTTACATCAATGGCACCACCCGTAGGGAAATCAGGATAAAGCGTGAATGGTTCGCCCTTCAGATAGTGAATGGCTGCATCGCAGAGATCATTGAAGTTGTGGGGCAGCACCTTGCTGCTCAAGCCTACGGCGATACCTTCTGCACCTTGTGCAAGGAGCAGAGGAAATTTGGCAGGCAGGGTGATAGGCTCTTTATTGCGGCCATCGTATGAGAGCTGCCAGTCGGTAGTCTTCGGGTTGAATACTACGTCGAGTGCAAACTTGGAAAGTCGTGCCTCGATATAGCGGGGAGCAGCCGCACGGTCGCCAGTAAGAATGTTTCCCCAGTTACCCTGTGTGTCGATGAGCAGGTCTTTCTGTCCCATCTGTACCAGGGCATCACCGATGGAGGCGTCACCGTGAGGATGAAACTGCATGGTGTGGCCCACGATATTAGCCACCTTGTTGTATCTGCCATCATCCATACGTTTCATGGAGTGGAGAATGCGTCGCTGCACAGGCTTCAATCCGTCCTCGATGTGAGGCACGGCACGCTCCAGAATTACGTACGAGGCATAGTCGAGGAACCAGTTCTGGTACATACCGCTGAGATGGTGTACAGCGGATGCGTCGAATCGGTTCACCGGCTTATAATCGGAATGCTGTTCTGTCTGATTTATCAAATCATCCTTTGCAGAATCCTCTAAGTCGTCCTTTTGCGAATCCCCCAAATCTTCTTTTGAGGTGTTCTCCAAGTCGTTATTTTGAGAATCTTGCAAGTTGTCAGGATTTTGACCTTCCATTCCGTCTTTATCTTTAATTTCGTCGCTCATAGATAGCTTTTAATACTTATTTTGATAATTTATGGCAAAAATACAACAAAATTTCGAGAAAAAAGCGTATCTTTGCCGAAAATTTGAAAAAAATAAGTTTTTATCATGGCACAGGAAGATGTTTTTAAGAAAATCGTAAGCCATTGCAAAGAATATGGCTTTGTATTCCCAAGTAGTGAAATTTATGATGGCTTGGCAGCTGTTTATGATTATGGACAGAATGGTGTTGAGCTGAAAAATAATATCAAGCAGTATTGGTGGCAGAGCATGGTATTGCTGCACGAGAACATTGTTGGTCTTGATGCTTCTATCTTCATGCACCCTACTGTTTGGAAGGCTTCTGGCCACGTAGATGCTTTCAATGACCCATTGATTGATAACCGCGACTCTAAGAAGCGTTATCGTGCTGATGTGCTCATCGAGGATCACATGGCTAAATACGAAGAGAAGATTGCTAAGGAGATCGCTAAGGCAAAGAAGCGTTTCGGCGACAGCTTTGATGAGGCTCAGTTCCGTGCAACCAATCCTCGTGTTCTCGAAAACCAGAAGAAGCATGATGAACTTCATGCTCGCTATACTGAGGCTATGCAGGGTCCTAACCTGGAGATGCTGAAGCAGATTATCGAGGATGAGGGTATCGTTTGCCCTATCAGCGGTACCAAGAACTGGACTGATGTTCGCCAGTTCAATCTGATGTTCTCTACTCAGATGGGTGCTGCCAGCGATGCTACCAGCAAGGTTTATCTCCGTCCTGAGACTGCTCAGGGTATCTTCGTAGATTACTTGAGTGTTCAGAAGACCGGTCGTATGAAGTTGCCATTCGGTATCTGCCAGATTGGTAAGGCTTTCCGTAACGAGGTTGTTGCCCGTCAGTTCGTATTCCGTATGCGTGAGTTCGAGCAGATGGAGATGCAGTTCTTCTGCCAGCCAGGTACTGAGATGAAGTGGTTTGAGTATTGGAAGAAGGTTCGTTTGGCATGGCACGAGGCTCTCGGCATGGGTAATGAGAACTATCGCTACCACGACCATGAGAAGTTGGCTCACTATGCTAACGCAGCTACAGATATCGAGTTTAAGATGCCTTTCGGTTTCAAGGAAGTTGAGGGTATTCATAGCCGTACCGATTTCGATCTTTCTCAGCACGAGAAGTTCAGCGGCCGTTCTATCAAGTACTTCGATCCTGAAAAGAACGAGAGCTATGTGCCTTACGATGTAGAGACTTCTATCGGTGTTGACCGTATGTTCCTCAGCGTAATGTGCCACTCTTACTGCGAGGAGAAGTTGGAGAATGGTGAGACACGTGTTGTATTGCGCTTGCCAGAGGCTTTGGCTCCAGTGAAGTGCGCTGTATTCCCATTGGATAAGAAGTATGGTCTCCCTGAGTTGGCTCACGAGATTGTAGATGAGTTGAAGTTCCATTTCAATACTCACTATGGCGATCCTAAGGATTCTATCGGTAAGCGTTATCGTCGTCAGGATGCTATTGGTACTCCATTCTGTATCACAGTTGACCACGATACTCCAAATGATCATAAGGTAACTCTCCGTTATCGTGATACTATGGAGCAGGAGCGTGTTGCTATCAGCGACTTGCGCAGTATCATCGAGGAGCGTGTGAGCATCACAAGCGTATTGAAGAAGCTCGGCAAGGAAATCAAGAATTTCTAATTGCCGGAGTATTTCTGAATATACCTATATGATTCATATAGTCCGGGTGAAATCGGATTGAATTAGACGTGACGCAGTCTGAGATGAGATGCATATATATTATAATAGGTATATAATATAGCAAAACAAAAGATTTAGATGAACTTTAAGAATATTAAATATTTGTTCTTTCTGCTGATGACGGTTTTCGTACTGTCATCATGCAGTGAGACGAATGAGGACGAGTCGAATTCTGAGTTTAGAAATTGGCAGGAGCGTAATGACAAGGCTTTTGCTGATACATTAGCTAAAGCCCGACAGCAGATTGCCAATGGAAGTAAGGAGTGGAAGGTGATACGTAGCTGGACACTTCAGAACCAGACATCCACTACGGAAGGACAAGGTGCTGCTTCTACCCTAAAGTATAATGACGATGATTATATCGTGGTGCATGTACTGAAGGAGGGAAATAGTGATGCTAATCTGCTCTATACCGACTCTATCCAGTTGAGTTATCGTGGTAGATTGATTCCATCCGATTCTTATGCCAATGGTTATGTTTTTGACCAGACTTTCGTTGCTGATGCGTATAGCTCGGAAACGGCTAAGCCAACAAAGACGACAATTAATTATGGTTGGATAGATGGTTTTACCACAGCCCTTTTGGGTATGCATGTCGGAGACCACTGGCAGGTATTCATTCCTGCTAATCTCGCTTATGGCAGCAGCGCTAACTCAACCGTTCCTGCTTATTCTATGCTTCGCTTCGAAATGGCATTGACTGCCTATAAGCGTGGTAAAGGTAGCTGGATAACGGAAGAATAATATCAGGCAGTAATATGCTTTATATGTATAGCAATATACTCGCATATGATGACTGCTGAAAGATATGATGAAATTTTAGCCTTGGGAGTAGTGATACTTTCAAGGCTTTCTTTTTTTCCCTCTTTTTCCTCCTTTATGATTCCATGATTTTCATTTCTATTTTCAATTCTAAAAATATGTTTCGAAGGGTAAATTAGTGTTTGTGTTCGTACACAATTCTTTGACGTATATCAAAAAAATGTTAGAAAGTTGCAAATTTATTCATAAAAATATTGTGGGTTCAAAGAAATGTAGTACCTTTGCATCAGAAATATAAGTTTTAGGTTTTTAGTTAGGTAATAGATTGTTCTAGGTTTAGTTTTTTAAAAGGTAGTTTATTAAGATTGTAATTCAAGGACGACAGGTATTAGAAGAAAAGGTAAATAAAGATTGTTTATTCAAGGACGACAAATAGGTTAGGTTAGTTTTCATAAAGGTGAAAGTGCGTATTTTAGGAATATTGATTGAATGTAATAATTATTTATGTTAATAAGAAATGGCGGTTCCTCAACATGGAGTCGCCATTTTCCGTGTATTTTGTTTTGACGTAAATCGATAAAAGAATAGATAATAACAAAAAATAGGAAAATAAAAATTGATATGCTATATAGTAAGAAAACAGAATATCTGATGGAGTCGATTCGTTCGGGTAGAGCGATGGCACGTAGCGAGAAACTCAATCTGATTGTGGGATTGAGTATTCCATCTATGTTGGCACAGATTTCCACCGTCCTGATGTTTTTTATTGATGCCTCTATGGTTGGTCATCTGGGTGCTGAGGCTTCTGCCAGTATCGGTCTGATAGAATCAACTACATGGCTGATAGGTAGTTTGCTGAGTGCGGCTGCCACGGGATTCTCTGTGCAGGTAGCTCATTTTATCGGGGCCAATGATTTTGTGAAGGCGCGTCAGGTCTTTCGCCATGCTTTGATTTGCGGTTTGGCTTTCAGTGTGTTCCTCTCGCTCATAGGAGTGGGAATACATTCACATCTTCCATACTGGTTGGGTGGTGGTGCTGATATCGCTTCAGCATCTTCCGGTTATTTCCTGATATATTCCTTGGTGCTTCCCTTCGTGTATCTTTATCATACTTCCGAGATGATGCTCAAGTCGGCTGGTAATATGCATACGCCGAGCGTGATGGCTGTACTGGTGTGTATTTGTGATGTAATCTTCAATTATATTTTCATTTATATCTGCAAGCTCGGGGTTGTGGGTGCTGCTATGGGTACAGCCTTGGCATATATCTGTATTTCATTGCCCAATCTCTATCTGTCGGCTTGCAAGAACCGGATGCTTAATCTCCGTCAGGACCATGTGCGTTTTCATTGGGTAAAGGAATATGTGCAGAGAGCCTGCAAGATCAGCATCCCTATCGCCATACAGAATATTCTGATGAGTGGAGCACAGATTGTGAGTACCATGATTGTGGCGCCATTGGGCAACATAGCCATTGCTGCTCATTCTTTTGCGATTACTGCAGAAAGTCTTTGCTATATGCCTGGTTATGGTATCGGTGATGCTGCTACTACTCTGGTAGGACAGACTCACGGGGCGGGGCGCATAGACCTGTGCAAGAACTTTGCTTATATGACCGTTGGCCTTGGCATGTTGGTGATGGCATTGATGGGAGTCATCATGTATGTCTTTGCGCCAGAAATGATAGGAGTGCTTTCTCCTGTGGAAGCTATCCGCCAGTTGGGTACTACCTGTCTGCGCATCGAAGCATTTGCCGAACCGTTCTTTGCAGCGAGCATCGTGACCTATTGTGTCTGTGTAGGAGCAGGTGATACATTCAAGCCTGCTGCCATCAATCTCGGTACCATGTGGCTCGTGCGACTCACTCTTGCCTATGGCTTATCCCAAAGCTATGGGCTGGAAGGTGTGTGGATTGCGATGGCTACGGAACTAACTTTCCGTGGAGTTCTCTTCCTCATACGCCTTTTCCGCGGTTCTTGGATGAAGAGTTTTCAGGTGCATGGATAAAGGACTTCCAGATTCATTGAGATAAAGCCTGATTTTTCAGGCAGAAGTGTGAAAATGAGGGATAAAAGCGTGAAAATGAGGGATAAAGAGTAAAAAAGCTACAAAATATTTGTTTTCTCCCTTTAATTATGTTATTTTTGCATTCTGAAAGCTACCCAAAGACGTGGGGATTTCGTTTTATACTATAAATGTATATTCAGGAAATATCTATTTTCCTATAATATTATGTGTATAGATTAAATAATAAAATGTAAGTAATAATTCTAACATTATAATAAAACATGAGATTAAAGCAGTTTTTTGTAGCGGCAGTGATGCTGCTGGCTACAGGCTCAATGGTGGCACAGCAGATGCCTCAGGTTCCTGTTGACAAGGATGTGAGAATCGGTCACCTTGACAACGGCCTTACCTACTACATTCGTCACAACAATTTCCCTGAGCATGTAGCAAGTTTCTACATTGCACAGAAGGTTGGTTCTATTAATGAGAATGACGACCAGCGTGGTTTGGCTCACCTCTTGGAGCACTTGGCTTTCAATGGTTCTGAACATTTCCAGGGCAATAACCTTCAGAACTATCTTCAGAGCATTGGTGTGGAGTATGGTAAGAATTTGAATGCTTACACAAGTATCGACAAGACCGTTTACTATTTTACCGACGTACCAACTACTCGTGCTACAGCCGTAGATTCATGTATGCTCATCCTCAAGGATTGGAGCAATGGAATCTCTCTTACCAAAGAGGCTATCGACAATGAACGTGACGTAGTACACAATGAGTACCGTATGCGTATGGTAGGTCAGCAGCGTATCATGGAGCGTTCTCTTCCTGCACTTTATCCTGGCAGCAAGTATGGTTATCGTATGCCAATCGGTCTGATGAGCATCATTGATGGTTGCGATCCTGAAACTCTCCGTGCTTACTATCGCAAATGGTATCGTCCGGACAACCAGGCTATCATCATAGTAGGTGATATAGATGTTGATCACATAGAGGCACAGATCAAGAAGCTCTTCAGCGGCATCAAGGTTCCTGCTAATGCAGCAAAGGTGATCCCTGAGTTGGTTCCTGACAATGATACAGCTATCTATGTAGTTGACAAGGACAAGGAGCAGAACTACGATGTGGCTATGATCAGCATGAAGCACGATGCTACACCTGACTCTTTGAAGGGTAATCTCAATTACTTCGCTACTTCTTATGTTCAGAGTGCAATTGCCAGCATGCTCAGCTCTCGTTTGGGCGAAAAGTCATTGGAGGCTGACTGTCCATATCTCCAGGCTGGTTGCGATAATGGTAGCTACTTGGTTTCCCGTACAAAGGATGCTTTCAGTCTTACTGCAGTTGCCAAGCCAGGCAAGATGCTTGAGGCTTATGCAGCTGTTCTCCGTGAGGCAAAGCGTGCTAAGGACTTCGGTTTCACTGCTACTGAGTACGTTCGCTATAAGCAGGATTTCATGAGCGGTTTGGATAAGATGTATTCTAACCGTGATAAGATGAAGAATGAGCAGTTCACTTCTCAGTATGTAGATCATTTCATCTCTAATGAGCCAATCCCTTCTGTAGAGGATGAATATCAGATCTATAAGATGATGGTTCCAAGTATTCCTGTTGAGGCTATCAATGCTTATGCCAAGGAGTTGATTTGCGAGACTGATACCAACTTCGTATCACTTCTGATGATGCGCGATGCTGAGGGTGCTGTTTATCCAACACAGCAGCAGTTGGCAGACGTAGTAAAGCAGGTGCGTGGTGAAAAGCTCGAAGCTTACGTAGATAATGTAAAGCAGGAACCATTGATGGCAGAGCTTCCTAAGGCTGGTAAGATCAAGAAGACTACAGAGAATAAGCTCTTCGGTTACAAGATGCTTACCCTCTCTAATGGTGCCAAAGTAGTGCTCAAGAAGACTGACTTCAAGAACGACGAGGTACAGTTTGCTGCCACTGCCGATGGTGGTACTTCTGCTTTCGGAACAAAGGATCTCAACGAGGTGAAGATGATGGGTGCCTTGATGAACTCAAGCGGTTTGCGTGGCTTTACCAATAATGACCTCGAGAAGGTATTGGCTGGTAAGATTGCTTCTTGCGGATTCAGTGTCTCAAGATACCGTCATGGTTTGGCTGGTAGCTCAACTCCAAAGGATTTGGAAACTTTGATGCAGCTCATCTATTTGAAGCTCACGAATCTGACTAAGGACGAGAAGGCTGTCAACAACCTGATCAACAATCAGGTAACAGCACTCGCTAATCGCAGCAACAATCCTCAGGCTGTATTCCAGGATTCATTGACCAGCACGCTCTATCCTGGTAACCCAGTATTCCGCACAATGACAGTGGATGAGGTGAAGAGTGTAAACTACGATCGCGCACTTGAACTCGGTAAGCAGCTTTTCGGTAATGCGAAGGATTATACTTTCTTCTTTGTCGGCAACTTCGATGAGGCTAAGATTCTTCCTCTTATCGAGCAGTATATCGCTTCTTTGCCAAGCAACGGAAAGAAATTTAAGAACGTAGAGACATTGCCAGTGAAGGGTGAAGTTGTCAACAAGTTTACCAAGGCGATGGAGAATCCACAGGATGTAGCTCTTGAGAATTGGTGCTCAGAGGCTCCTTATACATTGCGCAACTCAGTTCTTGCTGATATCGCAGCCCGTGTTATCAATATGGATTACAACCGTAATATCCGTGAGAAGTTGAGTGCTGCTTATTATGCAGGTGCTGATGCTATGGAAAGTGTAAAACTTGATGGCAAGACCATGCGTGTAGGCTTTACTGGTAATGCAATGATGAACCCAGACAAGTCTAAGGATGCTATTCCTTACTTCTATTCTGGTTTGAAGGATGCCATGGAGCAGCCTAATCTGGATGACCTCCAGAAGGTGAAGGAAATCCTTCTGAAGCAGGCTGATGTAAGCTGCAAGCAGAATGGCTACTGGATGGGTGTTATCTCTGAGTATCTGCTTTATGGTATTGATACTCATACCAACTACAAGAAGGAGGTAAGCTCTGTAGATGCAAAGGCAGTGAGCGATTTCCTCAAGAATGTAGTGATGAAGGATGGCAACCACGTAGAGGTTATCATGCATGCAACAAAGGCTGGTGAGGCTAAGTAACAAGAAAAATGTCACATAAATATATGAAATCCCGATACAATTGTTGCTGTATCGGGATTTTTTTGTACCTTTGTCCACAAATTAGAGAGTTTTGTGAAAGGTAAGTTTCATGTCTTAATTTAAAAGTAAATGAATTTAAAGCAAATGATTTTCAAGACAATGAATTTCAATTCGATGAAGCGAATTGTGTTGTCGCTTATGCTGGTAAGTGTAGGCATGGTGGGTGTACAGGCACAACTTCTTTACAAGATCAGTAAGGACAGTACCAATCTGAAGCCTTCCTATATCATGGCGTCCAACCGACTCATGAATCCTATGGGTGTTGTCAGTCTGAGTGGTGAGTTGAAGGAAGCACTTACTAATACCGATCAGATGTATTTCGAGGTAAACAAGGCGGCTTATCAAGAAACCATCAATGACGCTAAGAAACTGGCTGACGGCAAGACTCTTCTCAGTTTGCTTACTCCGGCTCAGCAGACAAAGCTTAATGCTTTCCTCAAGAAATACATGGAGGTGGATTTCCGTAGTTCCTATGTGCAGAAAAAGTATGGTAACCTGACTCCTGCTGCCTTGATGGAAGATATGGAGCAGTTGCTCTTTGTGGTCAACCACATGGGTATGTATGATCCTACTCATACTTTCGACCAGTATTTTGAAGCACAGGCAAAGGCAAACAATGAGACTGTAGGTGGTTTAAGTGATGTGGATGCTTATATCAATGATACTTATAAGAGTGACCTGAAGCTGCAGGTGGCACGCTTGGTAGAGTTTCTGGAGAATGAGCCTACAGAGTTGGCCAAGTTGAATAAGGCTGTAGGTGCTTTCAAGGCACAGGACGTAGATGCTGCTTTCAAGGCTACTGGCGCTCATGTTTCTCAACCAACTCTTGAGGCTTGGGCAGCAAAGGTGCAGACTGTGATGGCAGAGAAGCCAACCTTCTTTGTTGTAGATGCCGCCAATTTGGGTGGTGAGAATGGTCTTCTCCAGTTGCTCCGCAATGCTGGTTGCAAAGTAGAGAAATAATAAAACTGAGCCCCTTTTTTAAGTGGGCTCAGTTTTTTATATAGAACTGTTTTTTCTGTGATGGCAAACTACAACAAAAAAGAATCGGCATGGTGGATTTTCGAATAGAAATTGGTGGAAATACACGAAAAGGGAAGAAAAAATGTAGTTTGTGAATCGGATTCGAATACACTTTCATGATTGTCCACTATAAAATTTCAATATTGCACCTTTATCTATATGGAAAAAAGTAATTTTGCAAAATAATAATTGAACTTTCGCATATCAGGAAGTTAAGGAAGTTAAGGAGTTAAGACGTATGTCTTGCTGCTTAAAAAACTACGCCAAAAAGACTGTTTCAATAGATATAGGCAACAAGAAAGCGATGATTAAATAAAACAAAAAACATTATAAATGTAATTAAAAATGAAAAGATTGATTGAATTTTGGTTGCTTCTCCTGATGGTATTCTGGGGGGGCAATGCTTGGGCGGACAAGACGATGACATTCGGTGCCGGATCACCGACAAACGATTGTAACCTAACCCAACTGAACGTTTCCGGAGGAGAATCCCAATCGTTTGTAAATGGAGGCATTACTTTGACAATCACTGCAGCAAGCGGTGCCGGTGCCAGTTGGAACACTGCCGTTGCTGGTTCTAACCATGGACAAACGATTGGGCTAGCGAAAAATGCCAACATCACGATTTCAAGCTCATCTGAAGAAATGAAGATTACAAAAATTGTATTCAATTTTGAAACCAATAATAAAAATAAAGGGTACTTTGCTGAAAGCTCAACTACAGGCGGCACTTTAGCCACAACGAAAGCCACAAGTTATGTCACCACACAAACCTGGTCATCAGACCAAGGTGCAAATTCTGTATCCCTTACCAGTGATGATACAAATAATAAAGCCTACATCACATCCATTGTCATCACTTATCAAACAGGTGGCTTGGACAATCATACGGTACAGGCTTACCCTTACACATGGAATTTCACAGACGAGAGCCTATGGGAAAAATCAGAAAGCCAATTCGTATCTGAAATTTGGACACCTAACACTGCCGGTGAAGACAATGAATGGCGAAACACTGGTCACGAACCTACTGTTGCCACAGGTTATGATGTGGACTTACTTCGTGGTCTTCGCTTCATAGGTCACGTATGCGCAGATAAAAAAAGAAACTGCGTTTCCCTTCCAAAAACAGCCACCATCATCATTCCTTCTCTTCATAAAGGACAGAAGGTAAAGATTCATTATACGGGCGTAGGCATTCTTCCGACGACCAACCTGGAAGTTTCTCAAGAAAGAACGAACGATATAGAAATATACAAAGTGACTCAAGATGGCGATGCCATCCTAACAGTTGACCCTAACAACACAACTGATGTTTGGGGAGTATGGATTTCGCAAATCTCTGTACTTGATGCCGCACCTGTTCTTACCATGACAACACCTGCGAACAAAGCAACAGGAGTCGATCCTAACCTCAGCTCCATCACGGTGACTTCTGAAAAAGCATTGTGGGCTTACAATGTCAATGGAACCAAGACTCTTACGGAACAAACCATCAAGGCCACATTGACCTCTGACGACGAAAACAACAACATGGTAGTAACTGCCACTTTTACCGCAGGTGAAACTGGCGTGAAAGAACTCAACTTTACACTACCCCAAGGCAAGTCGTTGGAGTCAGCTACCACATATACCTTGAATATTCCTGTAAATGTGATCATGGAGACTTCGGGTACGGGCAACAAGAACTGCAGCTTCACATTCTCAACCAAGGGATTGAGCTATTCGGGAGCATACAATGGAAATACAAAAATTGAAGCTAATCCATATACGGTTTCCAGACTCGACAACAACCAAGTGGTGTTTGCTTTCGAAGAAAATCTTGTGAAAACAGCCGACTTCAAAGTCATCGTATCCGATGGTACGACAGTAAAGACATATACCCAGAATTCTAAAGAATGCTTCTTTATTAATGATAACAAGAGTCTTTGCGTGCCTGTTCAATTAAAAGCAGGTAAGCATTGTTCCATCACTATTACTGCCGGTAGCCTGCAAGATGCTACAGAAGGCTCTACCTTGAAGAACAATCAGATTGTATTGGACTTGATTAGCTCCTTGAAAGGTATGAACCTGAGTATGACCACTCCATACAATCAGAACGCGGCTCCTCTCACCACACGTATCATCTTGTCTGCCAATGGCAATATCAAGAACGATAATGTAATAACAGCGACTCTCGAGGGAAAAAGCGCAGACGGAAGCCAGACCCACACCGTGGAAAATGTGACGGGTATCGTAAATGGCAACAAACTTGTATTTACGCCCACAGAAGATCAGCAGCTTTATCCCAACTATACCTATACTTTACACTTGAACGAAAAGGCAGAACTTCGAGATGTAAAAGATGGAACGTTGGACGATGACACCTTTGTATTTACAACAGCCAAAGTGACAGGTAACGCACCAATAGTAGAATCTACGTCCCCTGTAGCAGGATCTACCATACAAGTGGAAGATGTTCAGCCGACTACAGACAAGAAGAAGATAAAAATAACATTCAATGAAGACATCCAACTTTTGGATGGTGCCTTGATTTTCTGTCGCCCTATG
>OIYG01001217.1_pt1 | contig 20237 bp, 17 predicted proteins | sample 1587861 | NCBI WGS metagenome assembly OIYG01 (sample SAMN03283272) | human gut metagenome | biome: human-associated habitat; material: feces | host: Homo sapiens | place: Peru | collected 2012 | reverse complement strand
CAGCAGGAGAAATAACAGGATATGATTATAATTGTGGAACAGTAGTAACAGTACCCGCAGAAATTGATGGAATTCAAGTTAAAAGTGTAGCAGCAAAAACCTTTACAGACTCTGATTCAATTAATATATGGGTATATAGTAAAGAAGAAAGTGCAACCATAACAAAGACGTACTTAATTTTTAAAGATCAAGAAGCAAGGAGTTTGTATCTGGAATCTGCTGGAACAACTCAAGAAGAATTAGATGCTGAAGAAAACACATATAATTATTTAAAAGGTGATCCTGCATTACAGAATATTGATTTAGGTGTTCTTGAAGACAAAATGAGGCTTTTTAGAAATGCAAATGGTGAAATCGAGGGAGACTATGGCATTGTTCCACTTACAGAATTAGATTTAAGTCATGCAGATTATTTAGAAAGTATTGACTTAGACTCTGCTCCAAATTTGAAAAAATGGAATCTAAATACCAAAAATCCTATAACATTTAAATCCTATGCAGAAAAAGGATATGGCCCAATTAATTATAGTGAGGGAGGAACAACAGTAGGAGAACTTGAAGAATTAATAATAAATGTAGATGCATTTAATAATACTAAGCAAATTCCATATAAATATGGAACAAAACAAGAAGCATTTTCTCACACACACATAAAAAAATTAATAATATTAGATGAATCAACAACACATAAATTAGAAGTAACTAATAAAGATGAGTATGGTTTATTTTACTTCAATGGCTTCGGAATAGAAAATGTAATAATTGATGATGGAATAACTGAACTTGGAACAAACTCATTATCCAGCTTAGATATTAAAAGCATTACTCTTCCTAATACATTAACAACAATTGGAGAAAATGCACTTCAATATAATAATTTGACAAATGTAACAATACCATCGTCTGTTGAAACAATTGGTACCAGCGCTTTTACTGGTAATCAAATAACAACTATAAATTTTGAATTAAACTCAAAATTAAAAACAATTGGTAGTAATGCTTTTGAAAGTAATAAATTAACAAACACAGGTCCTTCAAAACTTCCTAGTTCATTAACTAGCTTAGCTACAAATGCATTTTATAGCAATCCTGATTTAACTCAAATAACACTAACTTCTCCAAAAGACTTAGAAGGTTGGCCAAATGGTGGAACAGTTGATGGTAAGACAGTAATATATGAAAGATAGATTTTTCTATCTTTTTTTCTTTTATAGTTGTATAATAAATATTATTGGAGGGATATTACTATGAATAATCAAAATATTATAAATGAAATACGTAGTAAAATAGATATAGTTGATTTAATTAGCGAATATGTTCCTCTATCTCAAAAGGGCAAAAACTATTTTGGAGTTTGTCCTTTTCACAATGATACCAATCCTTCTATGAGTGTATCTAGAGAAAAGCAAATTTATAAATGTTTCTCTTGTGGTGCAAGCGGCAATATATTTACATTTGTTAGTGAATATGAAAATATCTCTTTTAAAGAAGCACTTAACCTTTTAGCAAATAAAATTGGATATAAGATAGACACAGGTAAAAGTTATACTAAACCAGATTTATATAAAAAATATTATGATATGTATGATCTTGCTACTAAATTTTATCAAAATAATATTAATACTCATGAAGGAAAAGAAGCTAAAGAATATTTAAAAAACAGACAAATAAATGAAGAAATAATAAAAAGATTTCAAGTGGGATTTTCTCTTGATAAAAAAAATTCATTAATTGAACTTTTAATAAAAAAAGGATATACAGTAAAAGAACTTGTTCAATATGGTCTTGCAGTAGAGGACCACGATGTTTATATAAATCGTATAATGTTTCCACTATATGATACATCAGGTAGAGTAGTTGCATTTAGTGGAAGAATATATGGAAATTCTAAACTTAATAAATATGTAAATACAAAAGAAACTCCAATATTTAAAAAAGGACAATGCTTATATAATTATCATATTGCAAAAGAAGCATCACGTAAAAAAGGATTTGTAATAATAATGGAAGGATTTATGGATGTTATTAGAGCAAGCACTGTAGGATATGATAATGTAGTTGCATTAATGGGAACAGCACTTACTAGTGAACAACTTGGGTTAATAAAAAGGTTATCACTAAATATAATATTATGTTTTGATGGAGATGGAGCCGGAGAACACGCAACTATGAGTGCTGGAGAACAATTAGAAAAAATCGGAATAAATCCTAAAGTAATCGCATTAACTGGAGGAGAGGATCCTGATACATTCATAATTAAAAACGGAAAAGAAAGATTTGATTCTCTAGTAGAATCAGCTATTAATTTTAGTGATTATAAAATAAAAGCTTTAAAAAGTGGAGTAAATTTTCAAAGTGATATAGAACTTTCTAACTATATTGATAAGGTAATTAAAGAAGTAAGTTTAATAAAAGATGACATAAGAAGAGAGATAATACTAAAAAAACTTGCAATTGAAGTAAATATAGGGTATAATACCCTAGAAAAAAGGTTAGACAAGTATATATCTGAATCTAAGCCTGTAGAAGTGGCAAACCCAATTAAAAATAATGAAAAACCTCATTTGACTAGATATCAAAAGGCAGTTAATGCATTTCTTTATAACATGATGACTAATCCAGATGTAATAGAACGTTATAATAGAGAAAATATATGCTTTTTAACTCCAGTTAATAGATATCTAGCTAATGAAATATCATTTTATTATGAAAAAATTGGTAGTATAAATATTGCAGATATGTATACCTATCTAGCTGATAAAGAAGAGTTATTAGCGCTTGTTAAAGAGATTACAGAAACAGATGAGTATGATTGTAGTGCAAAAGCAATTGAAGATTATATAAATGTGATTAATGATTATAATAAGAGGCAAGAGATTAAACGCCTAAATGAGTTGATAAAAAAAGAAAACGATCCAATAGAAAAATCAAAAATTGCTGAACAGATTAGGCTAATAAAAATTGGGGAGAGTAAGAATGGTTAACGAAATTAAAACTATTGAAGATAGAAAAAAATCTTTAATTAAAAAAGGTAAAACTAATGGATATGTTACTTATGAAGAAATGGCCGAAGAACTAAAAGGATTAGAAGTTGATTCTGATACTCTTGATGATTTATACAATACATTAGTTGAAAATCATATTGAAATTATATCTGAGACCACAGATAATTCTGAAGATGATAATGATGAAAATCCAAGTGACTTAGTTGTTGAAGATTTAACTCTATCTAAGGATATTAAAATAAATGATCCTGTTAGGATGTATTTAAAAGAAATAGGTAGAATTAATCTGCTTACCAGTGAAGAAGAATTTGAATATGCGCGTCTTGCTGAACAAGGTGATGAACATGCGAAAAAAATGCTTGCAGAATCAAATCTTCGTTTAGTAGTATCAATCGCAAAAAGATATGTTGGTAGAGGAATGCTTTTCCTTGATTTAATACAAGAAGGTAATATAGGGCTTATGAAGGCAGTAGAAAAATTTGATCCAACTAAAGGATATAAGTTTTCTACATATGCTACTTGGTGGATTAGACAAGCTATAACAAGAGCTATCGCAGACCAAGCAAGAACTATACGTGTGCCTGTACATATGGTAGAAACAATTAATAAACTTGCACGTGTACAAAGACAACTAACACAAGAATTAAATCGTGAACCAACAGAAGAAGAAATTGCTAAGAAATTGGGTGTAACTGTTGAAAAGGTTCGTGAAGTATATAAAATAAGTCAAGATCCAGTTTCACTAGAAACTCCAATTGGTGAAGAAGATGATTCTCATTTAGGTGATTTCATTAAAGATGAAAGAACTATGTCACCAGAGGAGTATGCAACAGTAGAACTTTTAAAAGAAGAATTAGCTAGCGTATTATTAACATTAACTGAACGTGAAGAAAAAGTATTAAGACTTCGTTTTGGTCTTGATGATGGACAATGCAGGACACTAGAAGAAGTTGGACAAATATTTGGCGTTACAAGAGAAAGAATTCGTCAGATTGAAGCTAAAGCATTAAGAAAACTTCGTCATCCATCACGTTCAAGAAAACTTAAGGATTTCTTGATCGATTAATGAAAATTAATAATAGACTTAAAAATGTAGCTAATTTTGTTTTAAAAGATTCGAATGTGATAGATGTAGGCTGTGATCATGCGTTATTATGTATCTATTTAGCAAGTAATTATCCTAATATGAGGCTTATTGCATCTGATGTAAGAGAAGGGCCTCTTAAACAAGCAAAAGCAAACATAGAAAAGTATGGCTTAGAAGATAGGATTACACTTAAATTAGGTGATGGAATTGCTACTATAGATAATGATACAAATGTTATTGTTATATCTGGCATGGGTGGTATTACAATTGCTGATATTATAACAAAAAATAAAGAAAAATTAGATAAAATAGATCAGATAGTTGTATCTCCTAATAATGATTTCTATGCAGTAAGAAGTGAAATTACAAAATTAGGCTTTATAATTGATAGAGAAGAAGTAATAAAAGAAAGAGATAAATTTTATTTAATAATTAGTTTTGTCAAAGGAAAGAAAAAATATAAAAAAAGAGAACTTTACTTCGGAAGTAAATGTATCTTATATGATAAGACTCTAAGAGAGTATTATAAAGGACAATTCCTATTACTATTTAATAAGTATTCTAGACTTCCTGATAAAAGAATATTTGCAAAGCATAAAATAAAAGTTAAAATAGATATGCTAGCAGATGATATAGATATGTTAGATAAAAAACAAAGAAGAGAAGAAAGAAAAATGAAAAGGGAAGCAAAAAAACTTGAAAGAATAGAGAAAAGACAAGCTAAGAGAGAAAAGAAGAAATTAAAGAAAAGTAAGTAAGCTTTTCTTTTTTCTAACTAATTTTATTGCAAGTACTACCAATTTAGTTGTATAATATTGTTATAGTCAGGAGTGATGATATGAAAAATAATAAGAAAAAAACATTTGTTATAGCAATATTGTGTATTGCACTTGTTCTAATGGGAACAGGATATGCAATACTTTCCACCTCATTAAACATTAGTGGTACAAATACTGTTTCTGGTAAATGGGATATACATATAGAAAGCATAAATGCAACCAGTGTTGGAGGAACTGCAGTAGCTAAAAATGTAATTATTGGTGATGATAAATTATCCGCTGAATTTAGTGCTGACCTGTTTGGAAATAATGATTATGTGGAATATACAGTTATTATAAAGAATGCTGGTAATATTCCGGCTAAGTTATCAGATATAGCTACTAGCATTACTAATTCTAGTGAGTTTATTAAGTTTACAAATACTGCGGTTAAAGATAAAACTTTAGCTCCTGAAGCAACTGATTCATTTACAGTAAAAATTGCAGTTAATAATCCAAATAATGCAGAATTAGTTGATGTTACTGATGCAATTTATAAAATAAATTTAACTTATATACAAAATGTCTCATAGTATAGATAATTATTGGAGGAATCAAAATGGAAAGAGAATTATTTAAAAATTATTTTAAAAAAATAAATTCTCTTTTTATTATGTTATTAATGTCTATAGTTTTATTAATCTTATTTGTTAGTTCTTCTTATAGAATTTTATATAAAGAAAAACTAACTATCAACTTTGATAAATATAAATATTCAACTAATGTTAATGATATAGATATTATAAAAAGTTCTTGCGTTAAAAATATAATAACAGATACTATTAATGATAGTAAAAAATATATATTTTTTAAAGAAGAAGTAAATAATGAGTCAAACATACTTAAAAAAATAGATTCTAATATTAACATTATAAAAAAAGAATTAAATTATAATGGAGATAATAGTATCCTTAGAAGCATACTTTTTAATGAAATAAATGATATTTCTATTAAATTAAATTCATTTTTAAATGAAAATACAGAAATTTATATTAACTTTTTAATATTATTTTCAACTAATAGTGCATTTATAACTTTAATTATAATCTTTTCCATTCTTTTATTAATATTAATACTCACTAATAAAGATTTTACATGGATTAAAAATGTTAGTGGTGTATTTATGTTAGTTACTATATCTCACTTACTAGCAAGTTTTATCTTAACTATAATATTTTCATATTCCACTAGATTACCTATTTTTGATATAAGAATAGAATTTCTAAGAGCAATATCAAATGTTATTTTCAATAATCAAGTAAAAATATGGATACTCTTACTTACATCTGGAGTAATTTATAGAATTCTATACATTATGTTTAATAAAACCATTAAAAACTCATAAACTTTATTAGGTGGTTATTTTGAGATTATCTGATTTACAAAGTAAAACAATTGTAAGTATAACTGATGGAAGAAATGTTGGTAACATAATAGATGTTAAGGTTGATATTCCAACTGGCACGATTATATCTTTGGTGATAGAGGCAAATAAAAGCTTTTTCTCATTTTCTAATAAGGGCCTTGATACTGAAATACCCTGGAAGAAAATTACCAAGATTGGAGAAGATGTTATACTAGTTAATTTTGATTCATAATTATTTGGGTAGACAATATGTCTACTTTTTTTAATTTGAAGTAAAAAAAGTATTCAAAATGTTAAAAATATGATATGATTTAATTAAAGATAGGAGAGTAATTATGGAAAAAGTGAAAGCAAATAATAAAAATAAAGAGATTAAAAAAACTTCCTCTGTAGGACTAGAGCCTCATAAAGCAGCAGGGGTTGTAATTATATTTATTGTAGTTATTATATTAATTATTACATTATTTAGTTTTTCTGTTTTATTTAATGGAATTGATTATGGTAGCGGAAACACTTCAATATCCGGAGAATCAAAGTATGCAACTGTTAAGGTGCCTAGTGAAAAAGCAAAAGAGGTCTTTGATTTAAATTATTTTTCAGATTTAACTTTAATTTCTCAAACAATTGCACGTGGAACTAATTGGATTGAGCTTTGTACTGATTCAGAAAAGGAAATAGATGGTGAAGTTTATATAAAGTCATGTGATAAGTTATATAGTAGTGTAGAAGATGTAAAAAAAGCATTTTTAAATATTGCAACTACAGAATATATAGAAAATCTAATGGGAAAAGATTATATTGATTATGATGGATCACTATATGTAAAATCATACAGCAATAATATAGATGAAAAATATATTGAAATGGCATCATATAAAGTGGTAGAATCTACATCCGATAAAATATCTTATTTAGTTAAAAGTAGATATGGAGAATTAGGTTGTAGTACTTCTTGTAAATATGAATATAAAGAACATAAATTTACTTTAGTAAACGAAGATAATAAATGGAAAGTATCAGAATTTGATATGCCATATTAATATAAGAGTGTAGATATTACTCTTTTCTAGCGAGGGGATAATATGAATTATAATTTAGAATTAGTAAAGAAACTTTTGGATGAATCTAACTTTGAAGTATTAAATAACATATTATATGCTATTATGAATAAGGGTGAACATACTCTAGAAGATTTATCAATTTTAGCGTTTTTATCAAATGATCCTAGAATTGATAAAGAATCAGCACAAATAGTAAAAGAATATTCAAATAAAGTAGTAGAAGAATTAAAAGGAAAACAAATCTTAAAAATAGAAGAAATAGAAAAAAAGAAACCAGATGAAGTCGTGGTTCCTTTAATAGAACAACCTAATAAACTAGAAGAAGTAGAATCTAAAGCAAATAACGTTAAACCTATATCAGAAGAAGAGGCAAAAAGAAATAAATATGAGGAAGAATATAAAGCATATCTATCTTCTAAATTTATTTTGTATGGTCTAACAATAAAAGAGTTATCATTTAATAACTCTGAACCACACATAACATTTGAAAATAATCCAGAGGCAAGAAACGTTATTGATAATTTAATGCTTAATTTATATCAAAATGCAAAAGATATGCCTAATTTAGGGTTTGATTTAACTAAATTATTTACTACTGGTGAAGAATTTTTTACTGTTTCATTAGCATCTGGACAAACACTTAATAACAATTCAATAATGAATATGTTTCAAAATATTGAAAAAATAGTTGATAGCACAGAAAAAGAGAAAACTTATGAAGAATTATTGCCAAGTAACTTGCAAAATATGAAGGCATTATATTCAGGTCATATGCCAGATGTACCTAACGAAAATTTCAGAATAGGCTATGTTAATGTTAATGGTGAAGATAATTTCTATGTTGTATCTAGTTCAAAAGAAAAATCAATTAGATTAACAGAAGAGATGGGCTTTAAGCCAAGAACTATTGGAAAAAGTAATATTGTAGCTATTGATGCTGAAAAGAAAAATACAGATAAATTAGGTTTTGTTAGTGAGGGCCTTTCTCCTGCATTAAAGAAAGAACCGCCTAAAGTTTATTCATTAAAACCGAATCCAAAAAATGTATCTGTACCTAATGCAGCATATTCTAATTTAAAAAATATAATACTTATAATTGGACTTATTATAATGGTTATAATTGCAGTTTCAGTTATGACATTGAGAGGGTAAGATGACAAAAATTACAAATAATGATGAAAAATATAATGCATATAAAAAAAGAAAAATACTTAGAATACTAATAATTATTTTATGTATTGCAACTATTGCTTTAGCGATATTATCCTTAATTTTTAAATTTAGTTGCATATATGCATTAGTAGTATTTTTAATAATGGCAGTACTAAGAAGTTATAGAGATAAACTAGATTTTAATAAAGAAATTAAGAATAAAGAAGGGATAAATGTTGAAAAAAAGAAATAAAAAAAATTTAATTATTGGTCTTTTATGTACATTGCTTTTATTTATGGGTACAGGATATGCAGTAATGATGCAGAAATTAACAGTAAGTGGTACAGCTAAAGTAAAAGGTGTATGGGATGTACATATAAGTAGTATAGATGTTGCAAGTAAAAAAGGAATGGCAAAGAATAAGAATACTTCATTTGATAACTTAAAAGCCACTTTCTCTTCAGAAATGTTTGCTCCAGGTGATTATATTGAATATTCAGTAACCGTTAAAAATGCTGGTAATATTGATGCTATTTTGAAGTCTGTAGTTTTAACTGATACAAATAAAGAGAGCTCAATACTTACATATAACAATTTTGAAAGTGATACTGTTTTAAAATCAGAAACTAGCAAAACTTATACTATTTGGTTTAAATTTGATGAAGGAGCTACTAAAATTCCAAAAGATAACAAACTAGAGTATAATCTAAATCTTATATATGAACAACATGATGGTAGTGAAGTAGTAAAAAGTGCAGTTTTAAAGGTTGGTGATTATGTAAGATATAAATCTACTAAAACAGGTGAGTATCAAGGGCTTGATTCGTCCACCTCATTTACGACAAGGACAACAGAAACTGGTTTGGGATGGGATTCTGGAATTGCTAGAGACATTGATACTAATTACTGGAGAGTTTTAAGTATTGAAGGTAATAAAGTTACATTAATAAGTGCATCTGCATCTAATCCAACCGCCAGAGCAACCACTGGTGAGGATTCATGGGGTAGGTTAATCCTTAAAGGTGAACAACTATACAATAATGGTGTAGAAATACTAAATTCAATGTGCGACTTTTTATATACTACTGAATTTGGTAATGCAAGAAGTATAAACATAGAAGACTTGAATAAACTAGCTGGATATACTCCCGCTTCACCAACTAAGCGAACAATAACAAATTTAAGTAATGCTTACTATCCAAATAGATTTAGAGATGATTATGGATCAGCAATAGATACTACTACACAAAATACAAATGGATATAAACCAAGTGTATCAGGTATTAATAAATCTGATTCTAATATATCAAGCAATTTTGTATCTAAAGTTAGTAATGAAGAAAGATATGCCTATGTTGGAGCATCAGTTGCGACTAAATCATTAACTTTCTATGATAATTCATATTCTTACTCAGTAACTACTGATGCAAATGGAGAATTAATTACAGATTTAGTATTTGGAGATGATAGAACTTCTACTAAAGGTGCTAGTACATATTGGATTGCTACTCGTAGTATTCATTATAATGGAGCACAGGCTTGGTTTACTATGTTTTATTCACAACCAACAGCTAATAAAATAACCTATGAAAATTATCCTTATTCTAGTGATAATTATGGTATAACTACTAGTTCAACAAAAACAAATCAAAGAGCGCATTTCTTAAGACCAATAGTAGAACTAAAGTCAAATGTTAAGATTAATACAAAACTTATTGATCAAGATAATAATGGTACTATACAAAATGGTACTAAAGAAGAACCATGGACTATATCTTGGTAATAGTCACATGGTTTTCTTTTAAAATATCTTGAATAAAGTAGATTAATAATATATAATAATAAAAGTATTGGAGGAAATTATGGCAAAGAAAAACAATAAAAATGAAATCAAAGTTAAAATTGAAGGAGAAAACTGGTCTAACGCATTAGATAAAGTTTTTAAGAAAAAAAATAAAGATGTAACTATTCCTGGTTTTAGAAAAGGAAAAGCTCCTAAAGACATTTTCTTAAAGAAATATGGAATCGAAAGCTTATTCTTAGACGCTTGTGATGAGGTTATTGGAGATGCTTATACAAAAGCATTAGAAGATTCTAAATTAGTACCTGTTGCTAGGCCAAAAGTAGATATTAAAAATGTTGACTCTACAGGAGTAGAATTCTCTTTTACTATAGTAACTAAACCAGAAGTAAACATAAAAAAATACAAAGGATTAAAAGTTACTAAAGAAAAAGTTAGTGTTACTAAAGAAGAAATAGAACATGAAATTTCTCATATTCTAGAACGTTATACTGACCTTGTTACTAAAGAAGGAACAGTAGAAAATGGTGATGTTGCAATCATAGACTTTGAAGGATTCAAAGATGGAGTAGCCTTTGATGGTGGTAAAGGAGAAAACTACGAACTAGAAATAGGTAGTAATACATTTATTCCAGGATTTGAAGAACAATTAATTGGAATGAAAGCTAATGAAGAAAAAGAAATCAAAGTAACATTCCCAAATGAATATCCACAAGAGAATCTAAAAGGTAAAGAAGTAACATTTAAAGTAAAAGTTAATGAAGTAAAAGAAAAACAAAAAAGAGAATTAGATGCTGATTTATTTGAAGATTTAGCTATGGAAGGTGTTAATTCAAAAGAAACACTTGAAGAAGAAATTAAAGCTAATATAAAAGCAAATAAAGAAATGGAAGCAGAAAATAAATATATTGATTCATTACTAGAAACAGTTGGTAAAAATGTAGAAGTAGATATTCCTGAAGAAATGGTTGAAGAAGAAGTAGATAGATTAATGCATCGTTATGAAGAACAATTAAAAATGCAAGGAATATCACTAGATTTATATTATCAATTTACTAGAACAACAGAAAAAGATTTAAGAAATCAACTTGAAAAAGAAGCTTATAACAATGTATTATATCGTTTAATGCTTGAAGAAATAGCTAAACTAGAAAAAATTGAAGTTAGTGATGAAGAAGTAGATAAAAGAGCTTCAGAATTAGCTGAAAAATACAAAATGAAAAAAGATGAATTTGTTGAAGCATTTGGTGGAATTGAATTCATTAAATATGATCTTGAAATGAATAAAGTAATTGACTTACTTAAAGAAGAAAATAAATAATAGTCTTAAAAGTGCAAAAAAATGCACTTTTTTAAGTTGTAATATTTAAAAAAAATTTAATATATGATATTATAAATAATAGATAAAAAGAATAAAGGGTGAAGTGTATGGATATTGTAAAACCTATAAAAGAAATATTTAAAGCATATGATATAAGAGGAAAATTTCCAGATGAAATAAATAGAGATGTTGCATATACCATTGGAAAAGCATATGGTACAAAGCTTTTATCTATAGGTAAAAATAAATGTATAGTTGGATATGATAATAGAGAATCATCTATTGAATTATCACTTTCATTATCACTTGGCATTTTATCAACTGGAGTTGATGTTATAAACCTTGGACTAGTTACAACACCAATGGCAATATACTCAAAAGAAGTATTAAAAATACCTAGTTATGTAATGGTTACCGCAAGCCATAATCCTAAAGATGACAATGGATTTAAATTTTCATTTGATGAAAGTGGTAATGTTAAAGGTGATGATATAGATAAGTTCTACGATCTTGTCGTAAGTGGAAACTTTAAAGAAGGTATGGGTAAATTTTCTAGATACAATGTAGAAAAAGATTATTTAGAGTTATTTAGAAGAGGAATAAACCTTGGAGATAAAAAATTAAAGGTAGTAATTGATCTTGCTAATGGTACTACTAGTTGTATTGCTAGAGAACTTTTTGAACAATTTGATATAGATTTAACTATTATAAATGAAGAAAGTGATTCTAGTTTTCCTAACCATCACCCTGATCCTTGCGTTGCCACAAATCAAAAACAACTACAAGATAAAGTACTTGAACTTCATGCCGATTTAGGTATTGGATTTGATGGTGATGGAGATAGATGTGGTATAGTTGATAATCTTGGTCATATAATCCCAACAGATATTTATATGGCTATTATGTGTAAGGACATTATATTAAATAATGAAGATAAAAGAATCTTATATGATGTAAAATGTTCTAATGCATTAAAAGATGAAATAGTAAAATGGGGAGGAGTTCCTATTTGCTACAGAACAGGTGCCTCATATACAATGGCTAAAGTAATTGATGATAATATATTATTTGGTGGAGAATACTCAGGCCATGTGTTCTTTAATGATAGAATACCAGTTATTGGAAGTGGAATATATGCAGGTCTTAGAATGGTAGAAGTTCTATCTAAAACAGATAAAAAACTTAGCGATTTAGTAGGAGAGATAAGTAAGTATTATTCAACTGAAGAAATCAAAATACATTCACCAAATGATATAAAAGATAGAGTAATTGAAGATATTAAAAAATACTGTATTAATATGCGATTTAATATAGATCTAACTGATGGTGTTAAAATAATTAGACCTGATTCCTGGGCACTTATTAGGGTAAGCAATACTGGCCCTAATATAACAGTAAGATTTGAAGCTGATACTGAAGATAAGTTATTCTTAATAAAAAGAGAGTTTACTAATTTAGTTAAATATTTTAACAAATAACATATTTAAGTACTATTCATTTAAGGAGTATTGATAAGTTTCTATACTCTTTTATTTTTTTTAAAACTGTTGTATAATCAATTTAAACTTACAAGCCTTACTTTTTTATAATAAATGATAGGAGGAATATATATCATTTTTCACAAGCTAATTTTGCATATAATTCAAATAAAATTGAGGGTGGAAGATTAACAGAAGATGAAACCGAAGAAATATTTGAAACAAATTCATTTATTTCCAAAAAGAGAGAAGCAGTTAAATTTGATGATTTAACAGATTTATTACAATGTTACAATGCACTTAAATAATATTTTAGAAGACAAATTAGATAGAAATTTAATATGTAAGGATTTCTTACATACTGCTGAAGATACTAAAAATCATTAAATGAAATTGATTTTTAATATATATTTGAATTTTTTTGCAGTATCTAAAATTTATAATAGAAAGGAAGGATAATATATGAATAATAAAATTACAGCAAAAATTAATGTAAAAGACAATTTGATAAATGTAATGAGAGTTGATAATATAGATTATATATCTTTGACAGATTTGGCAAGATATAAAAACCCTGATAATCCTGGTGATGTAGTTATTAAGTGGATGAGCAATAAAAGTTCTTTTGATTTTTATTCACTTTGGGAAGAACTGTTTAATGAAAATTTTAAACTAGCGGAATCTCGCGAGTTTAAAAATGACTCTGCAAATAATTCTTTTACAATGAGTCCTTCTAGATGGATAAGTACTACAAATGCTAAGGGTTTTGTAAGTAAAAGAGGAAAATATGATGGTGGCACATTTGCACATCCAGATATTGCCTTAGAATTTGCGTCTTGGATAGATCCCGCATTTAAATTATATTTGATTCAAGAATTTGAAAGATTAAAATATAATGAAACATATCAAGAAAAAATAGAATGGTCTGTTAGAAGAAGCTTATCAAAAACAAATTATAGAATACATACTGATAGTATTAAAGAAAATTTAGTTCCTACTTTAACAGATAAACAAAAAGTTTTTGTTTATGCTAACGAAGCAGATGTAATAAATGTAGCATTGTTTGGAATGACTGCAAAAGAGTGGAGAGAAAATAATCCAAAATTGGAGGGTAATATAAGAGATTATACAGATATTTTACATTTAGTTGTCTTATCTAATTTAGAGGTATTAAATGCCAGTATGATAGAAAATAATATTGGTCAAAAAGATAGATTAGAAAAATTAAATGAAACTGCTAAAAGACAAATAACTATTTTAGCAAGCGATAATAATATAATAGGTATAACGAAATTAGATAATCAAATGAAATTAAAATATTTAAAAAATAACTAAAAAAGTAACAAAATTTCTTTCTTTTAGGTATTAATAAATTTCTTTTTTAATTGACATATGACAACCTGTCATATTATAATTAAATAGTTCATAATTAGAAGGTGATAATATGCCAAGTAAAACATTTTATAATTTATCTCGGGAAAAACAACAAAAGATAATAGATGCATCAAAAAAAGAGTTTTCAAATAATCTTTATCAAGATGTATCACTTAATCAAATAATTAAGAATTCAAATATATCTAGGGGTAGTTTTTATATGTATTTTACTGATAAAGAAGATTTATACTTTTATCTTTTAAATGAGTATAAAGCTAACTTTGAAAAAGTTATTATAAAAACATTAAATGATAATGATGGAGAGATATTTTCTACATTTGAAAACTTATTTACATTACTTAGTAATAATATAATAAAAAATAATAATTCAAATTTTATAAAGAAAGTATTCTTAAATATGAATTACTTAATTGCCAATGAACTTCTTAAAAAAAAACCTAATAAAATGTTAGAGGAATATCTTTTTAAATATATAAATAAAGATTATCTTACAATTAAAAATAAGTGCGACATATTAAATCTTTTACATATAATAATAATGCTTTTTATGGATAATTTAACTAAATTAGTAAATGAAATAGAAGACTTAAATATAATTAAAAAGTATTATAATGAACAATTAAATTTATTAAAAAGTGCATTTTATGAAGAAGGAGCAAAATAATGAAAGAGATTTTAAAAATATTAAAAAAACATTTGCCTAAAATAGGTTTTATAATTATCTTCTTAGTACTCTTAGCTAATTGTGATCTTGCATTACCTTCATATACTTCAAATATAGTAAATGTTGGTATACAACAAAACGGTATAGAATATGCTTCCCCAATAGTAATGAGAGAAGAAACATACAATGAACTTAAAATGTTTATGGGTGATAAGCAAGATATATTAGATAATTATACTAAAATATCAAAATCTAATCTTGAAAGTAAAAAATATAATGAATATGTTAAACTTTATCCAGCTCTTAAAAACGAATCATTGTATATTCTAGAGAATGTTAATAATGATACGCTATCATCAATTGAAAAAGAGATTTCTACACCGCTTTCTATTTTGTCTGCGATGGAGCAAATAAAGAGTATGAATACAAGCAAGACCAGCCCTAATATACCTAGTGATATATCCATAGATACTATTAAAGCTAAAATGGATAGTATGGGAGAGTCTGTAGTAAAGCAATATGCGATAAATAGAGTTAAAGAAGAATATAAAGCAGTTGGACTTGATATAGAAAAAGTACAAATGAAATATATTGCTAAAACAGGTTTAAAGATGTTAGGGATAACATTAGTGTCTGCATTAATTACTATTTGTAATTCATATTTAATTAGTAGATTATCTAGTGCATTTGCTAAAGAGTTAAGAAGTAAAGTAGTTAAAAAAGTAATGAGTTTTTCAAACGAAGAGTTTGAAAGATTAAGTGCAAGCTCTCTAATTACTAGAACTACTAATGATATACAACAAATACAAATGCTTATAGTAATGCTTATGAGAGTTGTTGTATATGCACCAATAATTGGTATAGGAGCTTTCTTAAAAGTTAAAGATAGTTCTATGGCATGGGTAATAGGGGTAGCACTAGTAGCTATTCTTGCAGTTATATTAGTTCTATTCTTTGTTGCTGTTCCTAACTTTAAAAAGGTACAAGAATTACTTGATAGAGTTAACTTAGTATCAAGAGAAATTCTAACTGGATTACCAGTTATTAGAGCGTTCGCAACTGAAAAATATGAAGAAAAAAGATTTGATAAAGCAAATAAAGATTTAACTAAAGTTAACTTATTTGTAAATAAAGTTATGTCTGTAATGATGCCAACAATGATGTTCATTATGAACGCAATATGTATATTAATAATTTGGGTAGGTGCAGATAGAATTGATAACGCAACTATTCAAATTGGAGATTTAATGGCACTTATTCAATATTCAATGCAGATTATAATGGCCTTCTTAATGATCTCAATGGTTTCTATAATGATGCCAAGAGCACTTGTTTCAATTAAAAGAATTGCTGAAGTATTAAATAAAGAGGTAACTGTAAAAGATCCAATAAAACCAAAGAAATTTAATGAAAAGACTAAAGGCAAAGTAGAATTCCGTGATGTATACTTTAGATATCCAGATGCTGAAGAAGATGTATTAAGAAACATTAATTTTACAGCAAATAAAGGTGAGACTGTTGCATTCATTGGCTCAACTGGTAGTGGTAAATCTACTTTAATTAACTTAGTTGCAAGGTTTTTTGATGTAACTGGTGGTAAGATTTTAGTAGATGAATGTGACATTAAAGATGTAAAAATTAAAGACTTAAGAGAAAAAATTGGATTTGTTCCTCAAAAAGGAGTACTTTTCTCAGGTACAATTGCATCTAACTTAAAATTAGGTAATGAAAAACTAACTGAAGAAGAAATGAAGCGTGTTGCACAAATAAGTCAGTCATTAGAATTTATAGATAAAAAAGAAGATGGATTTGATAGTCCAATTTCGCAGGGTGGAACTAATGTATCTGGTGGACAAAAACAACGTATTGCTATAGCAAGAGCAATTGCTAAAAATCCAGAAATATACATATTTGATGATAGTTTCTCTGCACTTGATTTTAAAACAGATGCAAAACTTAGAAAAGCATTAAAAGAGTATACAAAAGATAGTACTATTCTAATAGTAGCGCAAAGAATAAGTAGTATTATGAATGCTGATAAAATAATTGTACTAGAACAAGGTGAAATTGTTGGAATGGGTACTCATAATGAATTATTAAAAAATTGTGAAGTATATAAAGAAATTGCCTCATCACAATTAGGAGAGGAGGAGATTAAAAATGCCTAAGCATAAAGGTGGACCTCCTATGTCTGCAGAAAAAGCAAAGGACTTTAAAGGAACTGTAAAAAAACTATGGAGATACCTATCAAAATATAAAATTGCTTTAATAATAGTTTTACTATTTACTATTGCTAGTACAGTATTTAGTGTAGTAGGACCAAAAATACTTGGTAATGCAACCACTGAACTATTTAATGGAGTAATAAGTAAATATACAGGTGGAGATGGTATTAACTTTACTAAAATTGGTAAAATCTTATTATTCTTACTAGCACTTTATATATGCAGTGCAATATTTTCATACATACAAGGTATTATAATGACTAACATCTCACAAAAACTTGCATATAGACTAAGAAAAGAAGTATCTAAAAAGATTAATAAACTTCCTATGAAATTCTATGATAATAAAACACACGGTGAAATATTATCAGTTATTACAAATGATATAGATACATTATCACAAAACCTAAATATAGAAGCAACACAAGTAATCTCATCAGTCGCAACTATAATAGGAATACTAATTATGATGCTCTCGATTGACTGGATTATGACATTAGTAGCACTTTTAACTCTTCCGTTATCAATTGTAATAATTGCATTTATTATGAAAAAGAGTCAAGGTTACTTCAAATCTCAACAAGATTATCTAGCTGATGTTAATGGCGAAGTAGAAGAAATGTTTTCTAATCAAAGCGTTATAAGAGTATTCAATGCCGAAAATAAAATGATTTCTAAATTTGAATATGATAACAATAAACTTGCTGATGTTGCTTGGAAAAGTAACTTTGTCTCAGGACTAATGCATCCTATTATGAACTTTGTTGGTAACCTAGGATATGTAGTAATCGCAATACTTGGTAGTTACTTTGCTATAATAGGAAGAATTACAGTAGGTAATATTCAATCATTTATTCAATACACAAAAAACTTTACTAATCCAATAGCACAAATTGCGCAAATATCTAATATGCTACAATCAATGGTTGCGGCTAGTGAAAGAGTATTTGAGTTTTTAGATGAAGAAGAAGAAAAAGAAAAAAATAAAGAATTTATTCCTACTAATAAAATAGAAGGTAGTGTAGAATTTAAGAATGTTAAGTTTGGCTACAATCAAGATAAAATAATTATTAATGATTTCTCAGCTAAAGTAAAACCAGGCCAAAAAATAGCAATAGTGGGCCCAACAGGGGCAGGCAAAACTACTATAGTTAAACTTCTAATGAGATTCTATGACTTAAATTCTGGAAAAATATTAGTAGATGGTCATAATATAAATGATTATAGAAAAGAAGATATAAGAGGATTATTTGGTATGGTACTACAAGATACATGGTTATTTAATGGTACTATAATGGAAAATATTAGATATGGTAGGTTAGAAGCAACTGATGATGAAGTAATAGAAGCTTGCAAAATGGCACACGTACACCACTTTATTCAAACATTACCAGATGGATATAATATGATATTAAATGAAGAAACAACCAATATCTCAGGTGGGCAAAAACAACTTCTTACTATTGCAAGAGCAATACTTGCAGATCCTAAAATACTAATATTAGACGAAGCAACCTCATCAGTAGATACAAGAACAGAAATATTAATTCAAAAAGCTATGGATAAATTGATGGAAGGAAGGACCTCATTCATAATTGCACATAGATTATCAACAATCAAAAATGCTGATTTAATTCTTGTTATGGATAGTGGTGATATTGTTGAACAAGGAACACATGAGGAATTACTAAAGAAAAATGGTTTCTATGCAAAACTATATAACTCCCAATTTGAAAAATAACACAAAAAAAGAGCTCTAAAGCTCTTTTAATTTTTCTATAATTCTTTCGATAAGTTCAACTGTGATTCTTAATGTTTTATTATCAATATCAGTTAATGGGTTAAATTCAACCACATCAATTGACTTAATTTTATCTTTATTTTCCATAAAAACATCAACTATTTCAAATAATTGTTCTTTAGTTAATCCATCCCTAAATCCAACAGATATACCTGGAGCTATAATAGGGTCTAATACATCTATATCAATGCTTAAATGAATTCCATTTGTTTTATTAAGTGCAATATCAATTGATTCTTGTACAATTTCTCTAATATTTTTAGTCTTAACATCATTAGTAGAGTATACTTTTATTTTTGCCTTATCAAGATTAACCTGTTCAAGTGGATCAATATCTCTAGCGCCTATAATTACAGTATTTTCATTTCTAAAGAAATTCCCATTATGAAATTTAGTAAGTTTAGTTCCATTATTATTTGTAATAGTCGCAAGAGGAAGCCCATGAATGTTTCCTGAAGTGGTTGTCTCAAATGTATTAAAATCAGGATGTGTATCTACCCAAATTACACCAAGACTATCTTCGCACGAAATATCAGCTAGGGCAGAAGCTATTACAACACTATGATCTCCACCAATTGTTAATGGGAATACGCCCTCTTCTTTAACTGATTTTACAATGCTATATAATTTATCATCAAACCTATTTAATGGCTCAATATTCTTTTCCAAATCATTTTTGTCATTGCTTTTTACCACATCTTCCGCAAAAACATCAATAATTTTATTTATACTTTCGTTATTTTTTAAGTATTCTTTTACTTTAATAGGGGAGTAACGACTTCCATCTACATTTACTCCTAAATCACTACATGCATTAATTATATTTATCTTCATTTTAATCACCTCTTTAATAATAATGTAAATTTGTGTATAATTCAATGATAAATCTAACTTTTTACGTAAATATAGTGTATAATTTACTATAGTGGAGTTGATATAATGAAAAAATTAAATGAATTATTTGATTGTAATTATGATACTGAAATAAAAGGTATTAAAATTAATTCAAAAGAAATAGAACCAGGGGACTTATTTGTATGTACAAAAGGAGTAAATACAGAT